>RCMZ01000315.1_pt1 | contig 28301 bp, 21 predicted proteins | sample 2041141 | NCBI WGS metagenome assembly RCMZ01 (sample SAMN09708263, study PRJNA481090) | Wastewater metagenome, whole genome shotgun sequencing project. | biome: sewage; isolation source: Davis station wastewater (DW) | place: Antarctica: Davis Station | collected 2010-03-01 | reverse complement strand
GGCATCGCCTGCGTGAAACATCAAAACATGTCCGGCTCGGACATCGGCGACGATCACAAGGATTACTTCAGCGGCGAAGCGGCGCTGAAGGCGGCCGGCAAAGACAACACCATGAACCAGTTCTGATAGCAGCAACACCGGGTACGCCCTGCAGGCATCACGCTGCAGAGCGCACCCGCCGCACTTTCCACAGCCAGGCCCACCGGCCTGGCTGTGGCATTTCTGCCCCGCGCTGCTGCCGGCGGCATCCGGGCGCGCATGCCACCGCCGCTTACTGCAGCTTGAGCTCGATCCTGTCGTCGTTCAGCAAGACCACCGACGCATCGATCAATTGCTGGCTGGTGATATCCTTGTCCTTGTACTTGTCGACGGCCTGCTTCGGCAGGTAAAAGCGGTACACCTTGGCCGTCACATTGCGGTAATTCTCCGACCTGTCGGCCACTTGCGTCTCGACGCTGATGTCGTAGCCATCGACAGGCAGCTTGCCATAGAACTTGGTGACGTCCAGGATCTTGCGCACCAGCTCGTCAAAAACAATGGATCCCAGCTGCGTATTGCTGTATCGCTGCCGGCCCGGCTCAAGCGGCTGCAGCACGGGCAGCGACAGGTATTTCTTGTTCTTGAAAGTGGAGAGGCAGATGCTGCCATATTCGAATGTGGCCTCCTTCTGTGCAACGATATTGCGCAGCAATTCGACCGAAGGCAATACCTGCTTGCCCAGTGCGGTCAAGGCTGGCGTCGTCAACCCGCGGCACAAATAATCGTCGTCCCGCGTCATGGTCACGTCGAAGGTTTTTTTCGGCTGGCTCAGTTGCTCGACAAAATAGGCGGTCGCGTCATGCATGCCTGGCGCGCGCGCTTTCACCGTCATGCGGAAATTCGGCTCCGTCAGGGCAAACTGCACCTTGCCAGGACACATCCCATTGACGTCCGTCAGGCAACGCAGTTCCGGACCGCCAGGAAACACCTGCAAATCGATGGTGGCGCCGGCCACCGGCTTGCCCTTGCTGTCAAGCACGGTCACTGGCGCCAGCGTGCGCACTTGCCGGTACAGCGTCACCGCCAGCGCATAGGATTGTCCGCCCGCCGCTTCCGCCGTCAAGTAGCCAGCCTTGCTGACATCGGCCCACACGTTCGGCCCCAGCTTGGCATAGTTGACGCACACGGAACAGCTGCCCTGCGCATTGGTGTTGCAAACAGGCGCGAGTCCGGAGCGCAGATCCAGTTCCGAATGGGCCGGACTCAATATCTGGGCGCGTGCGTCGGCCAGGGGCAATCCAAGCTCGTCCTTGACGGATAACCGCACCGGCAAGCTCCGGCTCAGGGTCAACGAGGTGTCCAGCCGGTCTTCATTGACGAAGAAGGAACTCTTGACAGACAGCACGCCAGATTCCGCATAACCATCACAGCCGCCGGCGACGGCTGCGACGATCCCCGCGTTGACGGGGCTGAACGAGGTGAAGGTAATGCCACATCGGCCGTCCGGCCCGGTGATGCATTCGCCCCCGGCCTGATCATAGCCAACGGCCTCGATGGTATACACGCGGGCATTGGCAACGGGGCGCTGTGCATCATCAAGCACCGCGAAATTGTAGTGGTGAGTGCGCGTCAGGGCTTGCGCCAGGCCGGGCGCTATGGCCAGCGCTACCGTCAGCATCAATAAAAAGGGGAAACGTCGGATATCAGGGCGCATGGATCGTTTTAGGATGATGTGGAAGGTCTCCGGATGACATCATCGCGCGCACGGCAACGCCATGCCTTCCGGGTCTGTGCTGGCCATGGTACGCGTTTCGCCTGCCTTCGTGGGGGACGACATGGCGAGCATGGCCCCGCCGGCGCGGCGCTGGGCGCCTCTTCTGCACAAGAAAGGATGGTGAGGGCGCAACATTCCTCTTGATGACATGCCGCAGCCGGCGGGTATAATCTTCGGCCACATGCTTGGACACAGCATGTTTTCCAACATGAAGTCAGATTAAAATTAAAGGAATCTTCGTGCACCGTTCCCTGATCAGCGCCGCCTGCTGCGCCTTGCTCGCCTTATCGTCTCCGTCGCTGTACGCCCAGCAAGCCGCCAATGTGGCGGCCCCCGTCTCCGGCATCGACCTGAACACCCTCGACCCGGCCGTCAGCCCGAAAGAGGATTTCTATGGCTACGTCAACGGCGTCTGGACCCGCAATACGCAAATCCCGGCCGACAAATCCGTCTGGGGTACCTATATTGAATTGCGCGAAATCGCGCAAGGCCAGCTGCGCGGCCTGATCGACGCCACCCTGAAAAACCCGGGCAAGCCGGGCAGCGAAGCGCACAAGATCGCCGACCTGTACACCAGCTTCATGGATGAGAAGGCGCGCAATGCCGCCGGCTTCAAGCCCGTGAAAGCGGACCTGGCCCGCGTCGCCGCGCTCAAGGACAAGAAGGACTTGCCGGCCCTGTTCGCCTACCTGCAAGGCAATGGCATCGCCACGCCGTTTTCCGCCTATGTCGCGCCCGATGCGCAAGACCCCGAGCGCTACACCATCAACATCAGCCAGTCCGGCCTGGGCCTGCCTGACCGCGACTACTACCTGAAGGACGACGACGCCAAGCTGCAAGCCGTGCGCGCCAAGTACCTGAAACACATCGAAACCATGCTGACCATGAGCGGCGACAAGCAGGCTGCCGACCATGCGGCGCAGATCCTCGACGTCGAGACGCGCCTGGCCGCCGTGCAATGGACGCGCGTGCAGATGCGCGATCCCGTGAAATCCTACAACCGCGTCGCCTTCGACCAGTTCGCCGCCATGGCGCCAGCATTCGACTGGAAAGCCTACTTTGCCGCCGCCGGCATGGCGAAGAAGGAAACCTCGGCCGTCGTGCGCCAGCCCAGCTTCATGACAGGCTTCTCCGAGATCGTGGCCGCCGTGCCGCTGGAAGCGTGGAAGAGCTACCTGAACTGGCGCGTCATCGAAAGCTATGCCTCCTTCCTCGACAGCGCCGCCGTCAAGGAACGCTTCGCCTTCGAAGGCACGGTGCTGCGCGGCGTGCCGCAAAGCGAACCGCAATGGCAGCTGGCCCTGCGCTTCACGGACGGCGCCCTGGCCGATGCCGTCGGCAAGCGCTACGTGGAAATGTATCTGCCACCGGAAACCAAGCCGCGCGTGATGGCCATGTTCGACAACTTCGTCGCCTCGTTCAAGGATGGCATCGAGCAACTGGACTGGATGGGCCCGGAAACCAAGAAGGAAGCCCAGCTCAAGCTGGCGGCCCTGAAACCGAAGATCGCCTACCCGGACAAATGGCGCGACTACAGCAGCATGACAACGCAGCCGCACGATCTGATCGCCAACGTGCGCGCGTCGCGCGTCTGGAACCAGCGGCAAAACCTGGCCAAGCTGGGCAAGCCGGTCGACCGCGACGAATGGTCGATGACGCCGCAAACCGTCAACGCCAGCTACAGCCCGGCACTGAACGCGATCACGATTCCGGCCGCCATCCTGCAGCCGCCATTCTTCAACGTCAAAGCGGAAGATGCCGTCAACTACGGCTTGCTGGGCATCACGTTCGGCCATGAAATCAGCCACGCCTTCGACGACTCGGGCAGCCAGTACGACGCCAAGGGCCGCCTGCGCAACTGGTGGACGGCAGAAGACCGCGCCGCCTTCAAGGCGCTGGCCGCCGGCCTCGTCAAGCAATACGGCGCCTACAGCCCCGTGCCCGGCTACCACATCAATGGCGAGCTGACCCTGGGCGAGAACATCGGCGACAACTCCGGCCTGTCGATCACCTACAAGGCGTACCAGCGTTCGCTGCATGGCAAGCCATCGCCCGTGCTCGACGGCCTGACGGGCGAACAGCGCCTGTACATCGGTTTCGCGCAGAAATGGCGCGCCAAGCTGCGTCCGGAGGCGGCGATTGCGCAAATCAAGAGCGATCCGCATTCGCCGGGCGAGTTCCGCGCGAAAGGCACCGTGAAGAACCAGCCGGGATTTTATGAGGCGTTTGACATCAAGCCGGGCGACGCCATGTATCTGGCGCCGGAGCAGCGCGTGATCATGTGGTAAAGGTGTAAGATAGCCGGCATGCCTTTGCGTGGCCTCAGGTGGAGCCGCGCACAGGAGCCGGTGTTGCATGTGCGGGCAACTGCCGCGCTGGACGCCGTGCAATCGGGTTCAGCCGGCAGCCGATGGGCGCGATGCCGCCAGTTCCCGGCACACGGGCAGCACACGGCGCAGACTTCGGCATGATTGTTCCAGCGTGAATGTCGCGCCAAGCCGGCCAGCCTGTCCAGTTCTGGCTGCGCCCGATCAGCACCGCGATGCGCTCCTGGCCTGCGCGCGAGGAGCCCGTCACCTATGCCGACACCCGCCGCGCGCACTGAGGCTGCGTCTTGAGCGAGCGATCGTCACTACCAATGTAAGGAATGTACTTCCAAAATGAAAGCTTTTATCTTTTGCACCAGCTTCGTCAAAGATGCCCAGGCATGGGAGAGCCGATACCAGCGCTGGCTTGACCACTACGAAAATATCCCCATCAACGCAATCAAAAAAATAATGATTGATGATGGTTCGCCATACCTGCCCCCCGCGCACATCATCAACAGCGTTGCCCATGATGCGCCACTGGCAGCCAATACGGACAAAAACCTCATCCTCCGGTTCGATGACAACCTGGGCCGGCAAAGCGGCGCCGATTATCCGGGCTGGTGGCGGAGCTTTCTCCATTCGATCAAGGTCGCCAGGGAATTAGGCGCCGATAAAATCATCCATATCGAATCGGATGCCTTTATCTTGACGCCGCGCCTGGTCAAGTTCATCAATGACATCGAGTCGGGATGGCATGTCCTGTGGTCGCCGCGCCATCGCTTCCCGGAGACAGCGCTGCAAGTCATCTGCAAGGATCAATTTGACACTTTTGAGCAATTCAAGGACGCCAATCCAAGCTTATCCTTTCCCGACCTTGCCGAACGGCTGCTGCCCTTCACCGACGTGCACAAGCAGTTCATCGGCGATCGCTACAGCGACATCAAGAAAAACCGGTGGATATTCCGCTCGCAAAAATTCAACAAGATTCCACTTTTCAAAAGGGATTTTTTCTGGGCACAGATACCGGCGGATGCGGACTTCGTAACGCAGGGGATCAGCCGCCAGCAATTTGAATACCGGGCCCAAGAGAGCGCCTGATGTTGCACGGCGCCGGTGCCCGATGCGTGCCCAGCAATGGCCAACGGCTCTTGCCCCGTACCGATGAAAAAAGCTGCTTGAGGGTGGCTTTTTTTTCGTCCAGCGCGAGGGAGACAGCGCATGCCGACACCCGTCTTTCTGCCAGGTGGCAATTTTCCTGTCCAGCCTGTTTCAAGTCATCAGAACGGATACCGACTTCGTTGAGAAATGCGCTGCCTGGCCATCAGGATGCCGCTCACCGTCAGGGCCGCGACCGGGCTGAATGGGAAGCCGCACGGACCTCATTGGCGGCCGAGACAGCATTGCGCCGTGCATACCGTTGTGCAAGCACCGCACACACCATCAGCTGCATCTGGTGAAAGAGCATCAGCGGCAGAATCACGGCACCGATCGTGTGGCTCGCAAACAGCACTTTGGCAATGGGGATACCGCTCGCAAGGCTTTTCTGCGAACCGCAAAACACAATCGTCACTTCGTCTTCGCGCGGAAAGCCCAGACGTCGGGAAGCAAAACGGGACGTCATGAGTACCAGAGCCAGCAATACTCCAATCAGCACGACCAGGCCGACAAGCGCCAGCATCGGCAGCCGCTGCCACAACCCCTGATTGACCGAAGCGCTGAACGCCGTATACACGACGAGCAGGATGGAACCCTGGTCCACGAATTTCAATACCGCCTTGTGCTTGTCCACCCATGGCCCAATCCAGCGGCGTGCAATCTGGCCGGCGATGAACGGCAGCAGCAATTGCATGACGATCGACGATACCGATTTCAGCGAACCGCCGGCCGACGTTTCCGTCGCCATCAGCATGCCGGCAAGGGCAGGCGTCAGGAAGATGCCGATCATGGTCGAGGCCGATGCGCTGCAGATACCCGCAGGCACATTTCCCCGCGCCATGGCTGTCAAGGCAATCGACGATTGCACCGTGGAGGGCAAGACGCACAGGAACAGGAAGCCCAGATAGAGATCGGGCGTGACGATCAGATTCGCCAGAGGCTTCAGGCCGAGGCCGAAGAGCGGAAAGATGACGAAGGTCATCGTCAACACGCACAGATGCAGGCGCCAGTGCATGGCACCCGCCTTGACCGCATCCCTGGACAGCTTGGCTCCGTGCAGGAAGAAGAGCAGGCCGATCGCGACTGCCGTGACCACGTCAAACGCCTGGGCTACCTGCCCTGCACATGGCAGCACACTGGCGAGTGCTACCGTCATCACCAGGCTGAGAGTGAATTTGTCCGGCAGGTAAGTGGAGAGGGACATACGATACCTATAGGTGAAAGAATACGAAGGTTCAGTCGAGCACGCGCGGCACGCGCTCGATGAAGTCAATGGGACAGCCGCGCAGCGCGGCCGTGCCCGCCTAGCGCGCAGAGCGGCGCATCACTTCCGGTTTGCCGGGAATGGCCGCATCGTGCGCGGCAATCCCGCACGATGCGCGGTCGTGCGAATAGCGGTTTTGCACCATCGCGATAGCCAGGAAGGAACAAACCCCTGGAATCGCGAAGGCCGTGAACACAACCGAGATGGGCAGCGACAGCGACAGCAGATATCCCCCAAGCAGGGGGCCCAGGATGGCGCCGATGCGGCCCAGCCCCATGATGGCGCCCAAGGCGGTCGATCGGGCGTGCACCGGATAGAACTGGGCAATATAGACCTGCACCAGGCTCTGTGCGCCGACCACGGCCGCACCGCCGACCGCCACCAGCACGTACAGCAGCACGGGATCCTTGTTAAAGCTCAACAAGAGCATCGTCACGGTCCCGGTCAGATACAGCGGCATCAGCAGGTTCTTGATGCCCCACTTGTCGGCCAGCCGCCCCAGCACCAGGGTGCCGATGATGGCGCCCGTATGCAGCACGATCAGGAACTTGAGACCGGAGGTCATGTCAAACCCGTTTTCCATCATCAGCTTGGGCAGCCAGCTGACCAGCCCATAGTTCAGAATCAGGTGAAAGATGATGGCCACGCTGAACATCACGGTGCTCAAGCCGCGGCTGCTGCGGAACAAATCCGTCAGCGGCAGCTTTGCATGCGATTTCTCCGTTTCGTACGGCTCGCTGTGCGGGTCGATCTTGCGGCTCGGATCGATCTTCGCCAGCAGTGTGTACAGCTCCGCCTTGCGGCCGCTGCGGATCAGGGCAAAGGTCGATTCCGGCGTGTAGCGAAACAGCAACGGCAACAGCAGCAGCGGCACGCCGGCCACCCAGAACACGGACTCCCAGCCAAAACGGGGAATCAGGGGAATGCTGAGCAGGGGCGCGAGAATGCCGCCCAGCGAGTAGCCGCACAGGACGACGGTGGCAATCGTGGCACGCTTCTTGAGGGGAGAAAAATCCATCAGCATGGCGATCACGGTGACGGGAATGCCACCGAGCCCGAAACCGGCAATGACGCGGTATACCGAGAACGAGGTGGGGCCGCTGGCAAAGCCGCATAGCACGGTAAACACGCTGAACATGATGACGGCGGTGCAGATCACCTTTTTACGGCCCAGCCGGTCGGCCAACATGCCGAAGGTAATGGCACCGAACAGCATGCCGATCAGGCTGTAACTGGCGATGGCGCCAGCCTGGATGGGTGTGAGCTGCCAGCTTTTCATCAAGGCCGGCACGATCGCGCCATAAATGGCCAGGTCGTAACTGTCAAAGACGATCAGCAGAAAGCCGATGATGGACAGGCGCAGGTGAAATGCGTTGAAACGGCTCTCTTGTATAAACTCGCTGATGTTCAGTCGTGTTGCCATGCTTGTGTCTCCTAATGTCGCTACTTGCCGCGTCATGACGCGGTCTTTGGTTACGCCGCGCGCAACAGCCGCCGCACTCAATGTGCCCGCTGTGCAACGGCATGCTTGCGCTGACCGGCACCACCCGGCCATCGCCTGTGCAATCAAAACGCACTGCCCTGCGCCGGCATGCCCATGTCCTCCAGTTTTTTATCTTTACTGTTTGAACTGGACCCTGTCCTATCCGGCCGCGGCGGGCGCTGCGCCTAGCCGCGCGGGTCCGGAATATTGCTGCGCACGAACTCAACGAGCCGGTCCACTGCCGCGATCGACGCCGGCAGGGTTGGATGAGCCGTCGTAAACATCGGCGGCGCATCGATGATTTCCGCTTGGAATTTGCCGCCTGCCTTGCGGTAGTTGAAAGCGAAGCGTTCGAGTTCGGTTCCCTTGAACGGCGAATCGGGATCGAGGTAGTTATGCACTTCATCGTTGGTGGCTTGTATCCACATGGCCGGCGGCGTTTGCACGTCCTCCCCGCGTTCGAGCATCAGCATGGGATTGCCCTCGGCCATGTCCGCCTCGCCCGGCCAGTAGCCGTCATGCAGGCCGATGATCTTCGCGCACCAGACCGGCGGATGCGCAGCGGCCAGCAGGCTCTTGGCGTAGCGGTAGCGGCCAAGCGGATTAATCACGGGCCAGAGCATCACGACGCAGCGCACGCTGGCATCGAACTGGGCGCCGTCCGGCAGGGCAATGGCGGCGAAGCGCGGATCGTGGGGCTTCATGGCGACCAGCATGGCCAGATGGCCACCCGAGGAATTGCCGGAAATGCCAACGGCGTCCGGCGTCGTCTTCAGCTTCGCCGCATTCGCCTTGGTCCAGCGGATCGCATAATTGACGTCGGCGACGGAGCGTGGATAACGCCCTTCCTGCGCCTGCCTGAAATCGATGGCGACGACCGTGATGCCGTTGCGGGCCAGCGCCTCATGGACGTGCTTGCCGCGCAAGCGGTCAAAGTCGCTCCACGCGCCGCCGTGCACTTCGATGATCGAGCGGAACGGTCCCGTGCCGCGCGGAATATAGACGCGCGCCAGCAGAGGCTTGCCGTCATGGCTGAGAAATTCGACATCATCGACATCAAAGTCGCCCGTGCTCTCTTGCGTGTTATTTACCATCACTGCTATCTCCTTGGTTCAAATTAAATTCCGCTGGGCCGCTGCCTGCTGCAACGGCCGCTTTCTCAGCCTCTCGAGGACGCTGACGGCGCCTCGCTGACGGGCTCGAAGGTAGTCTCGACCAGCGCGCGCACGCGCTGCGCCAGCTGCTCCGGGTTATGCGCGTAGGGCGCATCGAAGGCGACATAGCGGTCCGGGCGCAGCAGCAGCACGCGCGTATTCGCATCGGCGCCAAACGCGTCGTTGATATCGCGTCCGGCCCACTGCGTCCAGATACTGCGATGCAGGTTGTAATTTCTTGGCACGATCGCCAGCACCCGCACGCCGGGCAGTTTCCAGTCGGCGGCGGCAAGCGTGGCGGCCGCTTCCTGCGCATCGATGCCGATGACGAGGAGGGCAAAGCCGACGCCGATCAGCTCATCCATCAGGTGCAGCCGGCGGTCCAGCGTTTCCAGCATCGGTTGCGGGGCAAGGCGGCCGACGCGCTCGGAGCTGCCGGCGCCGGCCAGGAAGCCCTGCGTGTAGCTGCCCTTCGGCTTGTTTTTCATCTGGGCGTAATGCTCGGCCACCGACGGTATCATCATCGCCAGGCGCGTACCCAGGTTGGCCAGGCGCGCATGCAGCCCTGGCTTGACCATGAAATGCTTGCCATTCTTGACGGCCATGTCGATCAGCGCGCGGGCATGCGGTTCGCGCTCGACCTGGTAGCTCGACAGCACGCCGGGTCCCATGTCACCGCGCACGACGGCGGCGATTTTCCACGACAGGTTGTGCACGTCGCGGAAGGCGCTGTTGACGCCCTGCCCGGCAAATGGCGGGCTCAAATGGGCCGCGTCGCCGCACAGGAAGATGCGCCGCGTCTGCCAGCGATCGGCAACCCGCGCATGGAAGCCATATACCTGCTTGCGCACGATATGGGCATCCTGGTCGGGGCCATAGCGCGACAGCAGTTCGCGTATCACCTTGTCGTCGAGGAAGTCGGTGTCTTTCTCATGCGGGTGCAACATGAATTCGAAGCGCCGCCGGCCATCGGGGCCGGGCAGATTGACTGCCGGACGGGCCGGATCGAAATAGCCGATCGACTCGCGGAAGCGGTCCTTGGTATTTTCAAGATCGATAATCAGCCAGCGCTGGTCGAAGGTCGCCCCTTCCAGCGTCGCGCCTATCGACTGGCGCACAAAGCTGCTGGCACCATCGGCGCCGATCACGAAACGGCTGCGCAGCTCGCGCTCCTTGCCATCGGCATCGACGACGCGCACATCGACGTGCTCGCCGCTTTCGGAGATGCCGATACACCTGGTGCTGAACAGGGTGGAGACACCCGCCTTGCTGACCAGGCTCCTGTTCAAGGCCCCTTCCAGCAGCGGCTGGACGAAGGCATTGCGGCGCGGAAATCCGTACTCGCGCGTCGTCGGGTGCACCGCCTGCAATTGCCGGCCAGAAGCGTCGAACGACGCCAGGCCATAATCGAGCGCGACATCGGCCAGCACCTCCTGCAGGACGCCCGCCGCCTGCATGGTGCGCAAGGCCTCGTCGTCGATGGAGACGGCCCTGGGCTGGGCGACGGTCTCCTTGTTGCGTTCGATGATCAGGGTGCGTATGCCCATTTTTCCCAGCAGGTGGCCCATCGTCAGGCCGGTCGGCCCCGCCCCGACAACGATCACATCAAAATCAGATATCATTAAAAATCCATGGTTAAGATAAGAATCCGGCTAGCAATAGCGGACTCGAAACAGTGGAGGCAACCACGCCGCCCAAGCCAAGCGCATTGGCGGGATGGCTGCGCGGCCCGCCCTTGCGTTTTTGCCTAATAAGTTCACATGAGAAATATGGCGTTGCATGGGAACCTGGTCAGAAGTTGTGCACCATGCCCAGACGCAGCCCGCTCATCGCATCCGACGAGGATACGGCCAGCGCGCCACCCGAGGGGCCGAAACTGGCCGGCACCACCGTGGGGTCGCTCGTCTTGACATGGGCCGCAATCGTATACAGCTCCGTGCGTTGGCTCAGCAGGTACTTCACGCCGACGAAAGGTTGTTCGATGCGCGCTTTTTGTCCGCTCGCGTTTCTCGCCCATGCATATCCCAAGCCGCCACCGACACGCCAGCGCTCAGTCGGCGCGTACAGCACGACCAGTTCCAGCGGACGATTCTGCGCGAGGGAGGTGTCATCCTTGCCGATGCCGTAGTTGGCGGCATAGGTGAAAGATCCGGTGTTGTATTGCGTCTTGATCAGCAAGGCCTGACGGGCAAAGACCGCCGTCGTGAAGTTGTCCCGGGTGTAGGCGGCGCCGACGATGAATCCGCCGGACGCGTAGCGCAGCATCGCCCCCCACATCTTGTCGTTGCCATCCTCGCGTCCCAATGCATACATCAGACCGGCGCGGAAATGCCCCAGATCGCCCAGCCACTTGATGGCGTTGTTATAGCGGGCGCCACCATAATGAAGATCGACCGGCGGAGGGGGACCCGGTTGCCCCGCCGGCCTGCCGAAGCCCGTGTAGCCGGACTGCATGCCACCTTCGATCATCGGCGTGCCGTCGAGCACGCCCAGGTCCGTGTAGGAGAGGTCAGGCATGCGGCCCATCTTAAGCGTACCCCAGGTCCGGCTGACCAGGCCTACGCTTGCCTCACGGCTCCATAAGGTCGTGGCGTCAAACTGCATGCCGGTATCCACAAGTATGCCGGCCTCGACGTTATAAATAGCCGCCAGGCCGCCGCCGAGGTCTTCGACGCCGCGCAAGCCCAAGCGTGAAGGCTTGCTCGGGCTGGAATCGACGGAGGTCCGCGAGCGGCCACCGGAATTGTCCAGGTAGGTGAGGCCCACATCGACGACGCCATAGAAAGAAATGGAACTCTGCGCTACGGCCGGATGGGACAGCAAGGCTGTCATGGCCCCCAGGAAGATCGGAAATTGGATTTTCATATGACCTTGTCTCATGGATATTTTAATTATCAGTTCGGCGCAAGCGCCCTACCCTGTCCGTCTGATGCGGAGTTGTCGGATAGCGGTGTTGCCAGCACCCTGTTGTATGTCGGCAGGCCTGACCATGCGCCTGCTGTATGGCTACGCCGGCACTCGCTGCTAACCCAGCCGTGGAGCGCATGGGGAGCACGCTCTGCCGCCAGGGAAAACGGCCGGGATAAGGCCGTGTTCGGTTGGATAAAGCTGGATAACTTCGTGAGCGACCACACTTTAAATATCTTATTATTTGCGACTATGTTACTTCCCGTATTTTTGACAGTCAAGGTAAATTATATTTTTATCGCAAATAATAGGATTTTTTGATTTTATGGTTCTGGCGAGAATGTCTGATCACGGGCGGCATGACGACGCCGGAAACAGGCCTGCCTGCAGGCCATGCCTCGACATGCCTGCTTTATGCGGAAAAGGGGCGGCGGCCGTCGAGGGACCGCCGCAGTGGCGCGGTAAAAAGAGGCCTGGTCGCACGGCTCCCCTGCCGCCGGCATGTCAGCCCAGCGGGCCTTGACGGATGTGTCCGGCGAACGTCGCGGCCGTCGCGGGCAGCGTCTCGGGCCACGCGTTGCCGGGCATGGGCGCGGCGGGAGGACGCACCTCGCCATTCCAGCCGATCTGGTCCATGTCAAAGTACAGTTCGATGCGATGCATGTCATCAAGCATGAAATGGGCGGCATATTGCACGCCGGGGTGGAGCTCGGCGGGGAATGGCACCTCGACGAGGCCATTTGCGGCCAGAAACGCGCGCGCGGCCCGCAGCTGGGCGTAGGTCTGCACCTGCAGGCCAAGGCTCATCATGGTCGTCTTCGGGCTCATCTCCAGTTGCGCGCGCAGCGCCAGCGGAATCAGCGCCACGCTGTGATGCTCGCTGCCGGCGCGTAGGTACACGCAACGATGGCCCTGGTACATCACTTCCTGCGTCTTTTCCAGGCCAACAATGTCCGTATAGAAGTGCTCCGAGGCGTCCAGGTCGGCGACGAAGATCCGTACCGGCCCCACGCGCGACACCTTGAATGGCCGCTGCAGCAGGACGCCGCCCACATCGTAGATGTAGGGCAGCTGCGACAGGCTGCCGAAACCCGAGCCGAGGTCGATGCCCTGCTCGCGCGCCTCGCGCACCTCTTCGGCCTCGGCGCGCTGGGGCAGCTGGAACTCCGTCTGCGGCAGGCGGTGATACATGGCTTCCGGCTTGCTCACGCCGCTCCAGCCGATCTGCTCCATGCCGTAGAACAGCTCGACCCGGTGGCCATCGGGATCGAAGGCGTAGACGGCCCAGTTACTGCCGGGAAGATCGCGGCCAATGCGGCTGATCTGGACGCCCTTGCTGATGAAGAAACTGTGGGCGTCGTTGATTTCGCGCAGGCTGTTGACCTGGAAGGACAGCTGATTGAGCGTGATGCCGGCATCAAAATACGATTTGCGCACCGGATCCGTGTCGGTGGGATCCATGGCGATCAGCGCATGATGGTCGGTATTGCAAGTGGTGAAAAAGCCCATCACGTCGCCATTCGGCGTGCGCACATTGTCCGTGTGGCGCAAGCCAAGCAGGTCGATGAAGTTGGTCTGGCAGCGGGCGATTGCCGGGTCCCACAAGCCCAGGTGCCCCAGGCGGACGAGCTTGAAGGGGCGCGGCATGGCAACACCGCCGACGTCGTAAGTTTTGCTGGATGGATTCATGATGGTCAGTCAGTAAAAGGTTGAGGGGAAATCACGGTGAAAGGCTGTGCGCGGCGAGCGCGGACGGCTGCCGCAGGGCAGAAAAATAGGCGTCGCCGATGCCGCGCGCCGCCGCTTGCAGGGACGCCAGATGGCGCTCGATGATCGTCGCCATCGCGGCGGCGCTGTCGATCCAGTTGAGGGTGATGCAGGCGACCAGTTGCTCGCCAGCCATGATGGGCGCCGCGATACTCGACGTCTTCACCTGCGCGCCGCGGCGGCGAACGCCATAGCCGCGCTTGCGCGTGGCCTCAAGCTCGCGCTGCAGGAGCAAGGGGTGACGCATATCGTCACGCGCCGACAGGCCCGTATCGCCGAGCGTGTCGACGATGGCCTGGCGCTCGAACGCGCTGCAAAACGCCAGGTAGGCGCGGCCCGTCGCCGTCGTCAGCATCGGCACGAAGCGGCCGCTCGCAATGCGTTCGAGCGACAGCGGGCTGCGCCCGTGGGTGGTGGCGCGTATCACCATGCCGCCGCCCTGGTAAGTGGCGATGTCGCACGGCCACACCACCTCGTTCGCCAGACGCGTCAGGTGCGGCTCGGCAATCTCGGCGAGCCAGTCGGTTTCACGGCAAGCCGAGGCCAGCGCGCGCAGGCGCAAGGCCAGGCTGTAGCCGTCGCGTCGCCCTTCGCGCTGCACATAGCCCAGTTCGCAGAGCGTCTCGAGCAAGCGATAGGCGCTCGGACGGGGGATGGCGGTGGCGGTGGCGACCTGGGCGGCAGATGCCTTGCCCAGCTGGCCGACCGCTTCCATCACCGCCAGGCCCCTGGCCAGCGCGTGAACCGGGTGGTGCGTCACCGGCATTATCCGTGCCCGAGCAAGAAGGCGATGCCGGCGCGGTTGAACGCAGCCGGATCTTCAAAGTGGCCCCAATGGCCCACCTGGGCAATCTCGACATAGCTGGCCTGGGGCAGCAGCGAGCGCAGGCGCTGCGCCGTTTCGAGATAGGCATCCTGCTCATCAATGGCGCCGATCAGCAGCACGGGGGCGGCCAGCTGGCGCCATTCGTCTTCGGTGATCGTGTTGCGCTGGCGGATCTCGGGGTCCTGCAGCACCAGGATATGCTTCATGGCTTCCTTCGCGCCGGGCAGCGACACGATGGCGCGGCGCACGGCGACGATGTCGTCGATGCGGTTCTTTTCCAGCAGAATCAGCCGCGTGAAGACGTTCCTGATGTTCTCCCACGTGGGCGCGTCAGCCGCCTGGCTGCGCTGCGCGACGATGTGGGCCATGTTGGCGGCGTTGGAAATGAGGCCGGCCGGCGACACCAGGATGAGCTTGTCGATCATCTGCGGATAGGTCAGGGCAAAACGCGCCGCAATCCAGGCGCCGAGCGAGACGCCGATGAAGCTGGCCCGTTCGATGCCGAACGCCGTCATCACGGCGCGCGCATGTTCGACATACACGCCGATCTCATAGTCCACGTCGGGCTTGTCGGTGTAGCCGCTGCCGACCATGTCAAAGGCGATGCAATTGAACTGCGCGGCGAACGGGCCAAGGTTGCCGCTGAAGGTTTCCCAGCTGCCGCCCGTGCCATGCAGCATCAGCAGTGCTGGCGCGTCGGCGGGGCCGGCCTGGACGTAGCGTGTGCGCAGGCCGCCGGCGTCGATATAACCCTGCCGGAAGGACGTGGTGGCCAGGTCGGTCCAGATGCTGCGGTAATCATCCATGCTGCTGTTGTGTGGTGTTGTCATCATATTCCTTTGCAAAGGGTCAGCTTGCCTGCGCTGGCTGCAGCAGGGAGTGCAGCGCATGCACCAGGCGGCACAGTTCACTGGCGGTGGCGGCGCTGCCGAACACCGTGCGGTCCGGGCGCACGATCAGCGCCGCAAAGCCATACGCGAGGGCCATCGTTTCAAACAGGGGCGTGGTTTCACGCAATACCGGAGCAAATGCACAAGGCCCGCTCGCCGCTTCCGCGCCGGACAGCACCAGCCGCGCGCCGCCGATGGCGAGCCACTGCTGCTGCGCCGGCGCATCGAGCCAGGCCTGTGCCTGCGCGGTGGTGGTCAGCAGCACGAAGCCATCGCCCAGACAGGTATCGAGCAAGCTGTCGGCAGCATCGCCATCGTGCACGCGCGGCTGCACCAGTATCTGGCCGCTGGCAGGCGAGCGTTGCGGGTCGAGCACCCCGGAATCGAGCAGCGGGATCAGGCTCTGCCGCAGTCGCGGCCGCGGCGCGACTGCCATCTCGGCCAGCATCGCCGCGTCGCGCGCACGGGCGCGGTGCACATCGAGTTCGCCGATGCGCTCGCCTATCGCCTTGGTGCGGGTGATCAATGTCGTGACATGCGGGCGGCGCTCCGCCTCATAGGTATCGAGCAAGGCGCTGGAAGCCCGGCCCTGGCGCACCATCTGCAGCTTCCACGCCAGATTGACGGCGTCGCGGATGCCTGCACACAGGCCTTGCCCCATGAAAGGCGGGGTCTGGTGCGCGGCATCGCCGAGCAGCAGCACCCTGCCCTGCCGCCATTGCCTGGCAACCAGCGCATGGAAACGGTAGACGGCGCTGCGCCACACCTCGAGGGCGCCGGTATCGACATACGCATCGAGGGCAGCCAGTATGTTTTCAGTGTGCTTGAAGTGTTCGGCCTGCTCGTGCGGCATCACCTTCAATTCCCAACGGTACAGGCCTTGCGGTCCGGGAATGTAGGTGACGGGGCGCTGCGGATGGCAGAACTGGCGGCCCGTCTCGGGCAACGACAGGGGGCGCTTCAGGAAGGCATCGAGCACGACCCACCATTCATCGAAGGCGTGGTCCTCCAGCCCGATGCCCAGTTGGCCGCGCACGGTGCTGCCGGCGCCATCGCAAGCGAGCAAATAGTCCGCCGCGAACGACAGCGACTCGCCCGATGCGCTGTCGCTGGCGCACACCGTCACTCCCGCCGCATCGTGCGCAAGCCCGGTCAGCTTGTGGGACAGGCGCACCTCGATCGTGGGCAGATGGCGGACGCGTTCGCGCAGCAAGGCTTCCAGCTGTGGCTGGATAAAAGTGAAATTGGGCGCCCAGCCGAGGGGAAACGGCCCCGGGTGCGCATCGATCTCTTCGATCACCTGGCCGTCGACGCCGATCCACTGGGCGCCGCGGAAGGGACGGATCTTGTCGGCCAGCGCGTCGGCGATGCCGCACGCCTGCATCACCCGCATCGCCTCGTGGTCCATGCCGATCGCGCGCGGCTTGTCGAAGGCCGCGCCGGCCTGCTCGAGCACCAGCACGCGCTGGCCCTGCTGCCCGAGCAGAATGGCCAGCGTGGCGCCAACCGGGCCGTAGCCGGCAATGATGACATCCCAGCGCTTCATGGCGCCCGCCTGGCAGGGTGGGCGGCGGACAGCGGGCTAGAGCGCTGCGGTTCTGACAATCGGGCCATGACAATCTCCTTGTATTGAACGATGAAATGCAGTCTACGGGCCGCCCGCCCCGCCTGTCCGGATTGCATTCTGTTTGTCCGCCTGATGAACATCCGCATGGCCACGCTAGGGCAGTTTGCTGCTCTGGAAAGCGCAGAATTGCCAGGTGCCGCCACGGCGCAGCCATACGGCCTGGTAGCGGCTGGCGAGTTGCCGCACCTCGCCAGCCTTGCAGATCGTCGCGTGCATTTCACCTGAAACGATGGCGGCATCGTCGTTCATCGTCACCACCAGTTGCTCGAAGGCGAGGTGCCGGTAGACGACCTCCCCTGCCGTCAGCCTGGTCAGCAGGCTGTCGTGCGTATCGACGGCGCCCGTCGAATGACCATAGCGCAGGTCGGCAGCGAACAGCGCCCGCAGCGCCGCACCGTCGCCGGCCAGCATCGCCATGCGGCGTTGTTCCTCCAGCGCCACGATATGTGCTTTCGGGGTCATGGCGGCTTCCTTACTCGATGCCCATGCGGCGGGCCATTTCGGCGCGCCATTCGTGGCGGGGCTTGAAACCGGCCAGCGAGCGCGCATGGGCTTCGGCCAGGGCCAGGATGCGCTCGTCCGGCAGCGTCAGGTCGACCGGTTCGCGCAGCGGTTGCGAAACGTACCAGGGCAAGTCCCAGTACAGTTCGAGCCGGTTGCCTTCGGGATCCGGCACGTAGATCGACAGCGAGTTGCCGTGCGTCACAGGTGCAATGCCGGGCAAGCCTTCGGCCTGTATGCGGCGGTGCATCTCCTTCAGGGTGGGCAGGCTGTCGGCCTTCAGCGAAATCTGGTTGATGACGTTGAACGAGACATCGGCGGGACGCCCGCTCATGAGCACGATCTGGTGGTGCTCGGCCGGATCGCGGCTCATGAAGACGATATTGATGGTGCCATTCGGTCCGGGCAGCTGGCCGCGGTCGGTGACGGTAAATTCGAGGACGCGCGTGTAGAAGTCCTCCATTTTGGCCATGTCGGTGGCAAACATGCCGAAGTGGCTGAAGGCCAGGCCAGGCCGCTGCGCGACCGCTGCGGAGGACGTGGGAGTGAGGGAATTGGGCATCATGGTCAGTCGATAGGATTCATAAGGACCGCCGAGCGCATCCTCGGCGGCCGGTGTTCACGCCGGGGCAAGTTGTTCGCAGAGCACTGCCGCAAATTGCAGCAGCCGCTTGACATCCTGCGGCGCGGCCGCCAGGCCGGCGACATAGCGATCCGGGCGCAGCAATACCGCCCCGGCGCCCAGCCGCCGCAGCCAGTCGCGCGCGCCCGGCGTATCGGCCCGTATCAGCTGCACGCGCGGGTCCGCGCCGGCGATGTCCCACGTGGGGTCGACGAGCAGCGCAAACGCATAGCCGGCCCTGTCATCGAACAGCATGCCTTCGGCCAGTACCGGCTGTTCGCCGATGAGGCCTGCCGGGCCGCCGCCCGCGTGCACGCCTGGCCCCAGGCGTGGCTGTGGCGTGGCAAAGACCTGGGGATTGGCCAGCATCTCGCGGTCGCGGCGGCGGGCGTCTTCCGGGTCCTGGGTCTGGATCACGCCACCGAGGCGCACGGCCGTCTCGATGAATTCCCGCACGTGCGGCGAGCGCTCGGACTCGTACGTGTCGAGCAGTTCCTCACCGGCGTCACCGGCAATGACATCGGCCAGTTTCCAGGCCAGGTTGGACGCATCGCGTATGCCGGCGGCCATGCCCTGCCCCATGAACGGCGGCGTCTGGTGCGCGGCGTCGCCGGCGATCAGCAAACGGCCCGAACGCCAGCCTTTGGCCACCACCGAGTGGAAGGTGTAGACCGCCGGCCGTTCGAGGACGGCGTCGTCCGGGGTAATCCAGCGCGACAGCAGCTGCCAGATCGACTCGGGACGGCTCATGACGGCGGCGTCTTCTCCGGCCAGCAGCATGAACTCCCAGCGCCGCCGGTCGCCAGGTCCGCGCACATAGGTTGCCGGGCGGGCCGGGTCGCAATACTGGACGGCGTGGTCGCCCAGGTCCGGGCGGTCGCGGTGCAAGATGACATCGACCACCAGCCAGCGCTCGTGCGAGCGCAGATCTTCCAGTTCGGTGCCGATGAAGCGCCGCACGGTCGACCGCGCGCCATCGCAGCCCACCACATAGCGGGCACTGGCACGCAGCAGGCGTCCGCTCGCGGTGTCTTCGAGACGCAGCGCGACATCATTGGCACCCTCTTCGACGCTGAACACTTCGTGGCGCAAGCGCAGGTCGACGCCCGCCTGTTCGGCCAGGCGCGCGCGCAGCGCCCGCTCCAGCGTCGGCTGATGAAAGCGGTAACTGGGATGCCAGGCTTGCGGCCCCCGTTCGGTGGAGCGCTGCCAGTCGAGCAACAAGCTGCCATCGGCACCCAGGAACTTCATGCCAGGCGCAACGAACAGCCCCGGCATCAGCTGGTCGGCGATGCCGATGGTCTGGAATACGCGCATGCACTCGCCGTCGAACTGGATCGCGCGCGGCAGCTGGTAGATATCGGGCTCGCGGTCGAGCGCAAGCACGCGCAGGCCGCGCAAGGCGAGCAGATTGGCCAGCGTCGCGCCGACGGGGCCGATTCCAATCACTGCCACGTCATAGCGGTCGTTCAAAGGAAGGGAAGGCGTTATATTCATGGCACTTTGATCCAGCGCCGCGCTGGGAGGCGGCTTTAATTATTCGAAAGGAAGCGTGGCGGATAGCCGGCCATGCGCATGCATGGGCAGGCTATCCGCAGGCTGTTAATACTCGTCAACGATCGGATTGCGCAGGATGCCAAGGCGATCGACTTCCACTTCGACAATGTCGCCAGGCTTCATCCACAGCGGCGGGGTGCGCTTGGCGCCGATGCCGCCTGGCGTGCCGGTCACGATCACATCACCGGCTTGCAGCGGCGCAATCGAGGAAGCGTAGGCAATCTGGCGCGGAATGCTGTGGATCAGCATCTCGGTGGTGGCGCGCTGCACCTCGACACCATTCAACCGCGTTACCAGCGTCATGACGGCGCCAGCGGGAATCTCGTCGGCCGTGACCATCCAGGGACCGAACGCGCCGGTGCGCCAGAAGTTCTTGCCCGGGCACCACTGCTGCGTGTGCATTTGCCAAGCGCGGATGGAGGCGTCGTTATAGCAGGCGTAGCCGGCGATGTGGTCCCAGGCGTCCGCCTCGGCAATGCGGCGGCCAGGCTTGCCGATGACAATGGCGATCTCGCCCTCGAAGTCGAGCGTCGGTGATTCCGGCGGGCGCGGAATCGCCACGCCGTGGCCGACTTGCGAATCGGCCACGCGCAGGAAGAACACCGGCTGCTCCGATATTTCGCGGCCCGTCTCGAGCACGTGATCGGCATAGTTCAGGCCGACACACCAGATCTTGCTCGGGTTGGGGATGACCGGCAGCAGCGTGGCATCGGCCAGCGCGAAGTCGGCAGCGCGGCCGAGCAAGGGGCGCACTTCCTCGACGGCATCCGCCGCAAGCAGGCTCTGCAGATCGCGGTAGCGATTGCCCAGAGCGGCAACCAGGTCGATGACGCCTTCGCCATCGGCCGTGACGACACCAAATCCGCTTTTACCTTGACGTTCAAAACTTACGAGTTTCATCTTATCTCCATCATTAAAAATCTCAAAATGTGAGATTATTCTATGATCGAAATATTTTTCCGTCAAGAGATGGATGTAAATTCGTCGCAAATGGTAAGATTCACTGACATCCAAGTTGCCACACTCCTACGTTCACCACGGTCCTGTTTCGCACCGGACTGAACCCGCACAAGATTTCCCATGACCAGTTCAACCAAAGTTTTTGCCATCCTTAACCTGTTCGATGAAGCGCACCCGGTCTGGCACGCCGACGAGATCAACGAGAAATTGAGCTATACGCGGGCCACGGGCTACCGCTATGTCAAGGATCTGGTCGCGGCCGGCTTTTTGCGCAAGGCAGCGGCTGGCCGCTACTCGCTGGGGCCGCGCATCATTGAACTTGACTTCCTGCTGCGCCGCAGCGATCCCGTGCTGCTCGCTGCCGTGCCCGTCGTCGATGAACTGGCCAAGCGCGCCGGACTCGATGGCGTCCTGTCGACGATTCTGGCGACACGGCTCGTCGATACTTACCGGGCCAGCGCCGATCCCACCCTGCAGTTCAGCTATGGCCGAGGGCGTCCGCGTCCCCTGTTCAAGGGCGCCGCACCGAAGGTCATCCTGGCCTTCACGCCACGCGCGCAATTGGTGAAAATCTATGAATCATGCGCGGCCGAGGCCGCAGCCGCCGGCCTCGGCGCGACCTGGCCCGAATTTCGCTCACGGCTGACGGAGATACGCAACGAGCGTTTTTATTTCTCCCGAGGCGAGCTCGACGAATGGCTCTCGGGCGCCGCCATGCCACTGTTCGACGCCGATGGCGATGTGGCTGCGGCCCTGACGCTGGTGGGGTTGCGCGACGCGATAGAAAAGTTGGGTGTCGACCACCTCAAATCCCTGCTCGAGGATGCTTGCAAGGAAATCCAAGCCGTCATCGCGCAAGGCGTGCCACCGGCCCAATCCTGATCACACGACAACGGATCGACACGGCGACGGGGCAAGCTCTGCGGCATCCGCAATCACCGCAGCGCTGCCGCTGACATTTTTTGCGGCAAGGTGGAGGAAAGGCGATGCAGGAACGGCAGATCCGGCCAGGCTGTGCACCCGGACTGCTGCGTTCGACGCAGGGGCGCCGTAGTAGCCCGTTCAGTCGGAAAGAGGACCAAGATCGCGCACCCGCGGTGCACGAGGCTGCCGCGCCGTGGTAGCAGTTGGGTGATACGGAAAGGGCGACTTCCTCAGGCACGGCCCTCGGATGCCCGGGAACGGCCGGCAGGGGTGTGCTTCTCTCTGGGAAGAAACGGGAAAAGGGGGCCGAAGGATGGCTGGAGAGGGGGATTCCTATCATTGTAGTGATGGCCTATTCCACTTGGCAGTCATCCGTCTGAGCTTGTCGTCTTCCCCTAAACATACCCCAAAAATTCAATACCTGCCACAGGGAAGCGGTCCACGCTGAGCACTTGTCCAGCACACTTTCGAAAATAGACAAGACTTGCAGCAGTTCTTCTCATCAATTAAAGACATATGACAACGCGTCTTTAGCGATTTTGCATCCCTTTCTGCCTGCAGTGGTGAGGTAGTCCCAAATGAAAAACGATCTCGGTTTGCCAGTGCGATATATCGAGATGACCCATGTGCCGCCAGCTTTGCACTCAGCATGGCAACTTAGCACTAACCCCACTGCGTATTGAGTAGCCCCTCGCGCTGCATAGACACTGTTACAAGTGTTTCGCTTCAACGTTGCGCGTTGAAACTAGATACATAATGACTATAAAAAATTTCCATAGCGAATTGTTTGTTGCTTTGATCTTCGTATGATGCCATGATGTTAAGCATACACTATTTCCGAAATGGATACAGCATAGAGCACTGTTTCGAAAGACTCAAGTCGCATATATAGCCGCTTTCTGAGACATAGAAAAAATTTATTAAAATGTTACTGGGCATAGATACTGATATCTCTACTCCATATACTACAAATAATTTTGACAAGCGCCTCCCCTAACGCAAATACAGATTTGATTGAGCAACCTATAAATTTTTATACACACCATAAAGAATTATGGCTTATTGACAATAGTAAGTTAAAAACACAAAATTATAAATATCCTGAAAAATAAAATAATATTCAACACAGCATTAGTTCAGAAGCAAACCAAAAAAAATTAACTAGTGGGGTTTTTGTGAAAATTAAAAAATTTATAGCTTGCAATTTCCGAGTTTTTAATCGTGTTGACGTTGATTTGCGTGATGAGTTATCTTTAATAATAGGAAAAAACAATAGCGGCAAAACATCTCTTTTAATGCTTTTTGAACGATTCTATCAGGATGGAAATAGATTTTCTTATGATGATTTTCCAATAGAATGTAGAAACCTCATTTCAAAAATAGAAGAAAAACCTTCATTGTCTGATATTAGCATAAGAATGATGCTAGAAATACATTATGACGGCGATGATAATCTGAAATATCTTTCAGAGTTTATAACCGACTTAGACCCGGCAATAAGTACGGTGAAAATATTGTTTGAATGCACTATCGATCAAGAGAAACTTATACGAGATGTGCCGCCAACAGGCGAAAAGCGTGAGAGATTTTTAAGAAAAAATATCCAGAAATACTTAATGCGCGAAGTTTACGCCTACTCTAAAGAAGAAGAAATATTTGAAAAGCGCGATCGCCTTATAAAAAAAGACCTTGGCTCAGTAAAAAACGTAATCAATTTTCAGTTTATTCATGCTCGCAGAGACGTCGCGAGTTCCGAAGGCGGGAAAAACGTCTTATCAAAGTTAACCACCCAATATTTCAATGCCAACAACTCTGACAGCAATGACTTTGGAGCCATCAATGATTTAATGTTAGATATGGACCAATCTCTTGAGAAAACCTATAAGGAGTTTTTCTCACCATTTCTTGGCGCCGCGAAGAAATTTCTTGCCATTGAAGATATTAAAGTAATCTCAAATTTAGAGTCAAAAGAAATACTGGAGGCCGCGTCGCAAGTCGTTTATGGGGGAAATCCTGGATACTTGCCGGAGACGTTCAACGGTTTGGGTCATATGAATATTCTCTACGTGCTTCTGGCAATCGAAATTCGCAAAGAAGAGTTCAAAAGAAACGTTAGACAAATTAACCTACTATTTATTGAAGAGCCAGAAGCACACACGCACCCACAGATGCAATATGTTTTTGCTCGTGAAATTAAAAGCCTTCTGAAGGGTATATCTAACCTCCAATCAGTAATTACAACACACTCCTCTCATATCGTTTCACAATGCGATTTCAAAGATATTCGCTACTTACAAAATAATAGCGGCGTAGTAAAAATTAAAAATTTCCACCAAGAGCTATCTGATAAATATGGCAAAGAAGAACAAGACTCATTTCAATTTATCGAACAGTATTTAACATTAGATACGTGCGAACTATTCTTCGCAGACAAAGTTATATTTATCGAAGGCACTACCGAATCAATACTTCTTCCTTATTTTATCTCTGCCTATGATACAGACCGCTTGGCAGAAAAAGAGTATATTCCTCTTGCCTCCCAAAATATAACCATAATAGAAGCTGGAGCAAATGCCAAAGCTTTTCGGCACTTATTAGATTTCCTAAACATTCGATCGCTAATTATTACGGATATAGATACAACAATCCCAATAAAAAAAGATAAAAAAACATCATATGAGGCATGTGATGTTATATCAGGAACACATACAAGTAATGAAACCATAAAATATTTCTACTCTGCTCCTCCGATCAAAATGGAAGCTGATTTTAAGGCTTGGATATCTGATCTTAAAGCAGCCAAGCTAAAATCTATATCAGATAACATCTTTGTTGCATATCAAGTCAGTGAAAGTGAATATCAGGCAAGAAGTTTTGAAGATGCATTTTTACATATCAATATAGCAACTATTGAGAGTAAACTGGACACCTTACGCGGTTTAAAAAATACCGATGATTTTCTAACAATAAAAAGCCCCTATCTTTTAGTCGCACGGGTTCTATCTAAAAAATCCGATTTTGCTGCGTCGTTACTATTCCTGGCGTTGACCGATAACACCATAAAATGGAAAATGCCTTTATATATTAAACAAGGCTTGGATTGGATGGCAAAATGACAGCGCTAAAAAAAATCATGGATTGTCTTGAGGCCGAGAAAGATTTCGTACTCCAGGGTGGAGCTGGGAGCGGAAAAACGGAGACTTTGAAAGATATTTTATCTCATATTGCGTTGTCGTATCCGAAAAAAAATGTCGCTTGTATAACTTTAACGAATAAAGCTGCGGACGAGATTAAAAGCCGGGTCGGCGATATTTATGATATTTCGACCATTCACTCGTTCTTACACTCTCTAATTGATCCGTATCGCGACAGTATAAAAACCGTCATAGATGTTGTTTTCTTATTAGAGCCATTATCATATATCGCAGGTGCCGAACATGAGATTGCTCACGACGTATATAAGAAAAGATATGAAAAATTCGCGACTACACAGTATCGGTTTAGCAGAATAAAAACCCCTAAACCAGTCTATAAGCCAGTTTACGAAAAAGACCCAAAAAAATATGTTATTTTTTTATCCGAAGAAATAAAGAAATTAAATTCTGAGATTATGCTTGCTATAGCCGAAGCTGACAGCCGCAAGATGCGATACAATCAGAGTTCTTTTGATAACATTCGGTCATTCACGTACGGTCATGACGGGTTGTTGAAGATTGCTGCTGCTTTACTTGAACGCTTTCCGACATTGCAACGAATTTTAGGTGACAGATACGATTTTCTTTTTGTCGACGAATATCAAGACACTTCGCCTGATATTATTCGCGTATTAATTGACGTCATTGCAGTAAAAACCAATACCACTATTGGCCTTTTTGGTGATTCCATGCAAGGCATTTATGAGGACGGTGTGGGGGATGTCGAAAATTACATAAAATCTGCCTCTCTGGTAAAAATAGAAAAAGAAGATAATTTCAGGTGTTCAGAGCAAGTGGTTGATTTCCTAAACACACTTCGACTAGATACACTTAAGCAAAAAGTAGCTTTTAAATCCAAGATAAATGGAGAGTATGAAACAATTGCTGACAGGCAGGGAGTTGTAAATTTTTACTATGCTATAGCGCCTGTTGATGCGAAAGATGATAAGGCAACTTATTTAAGTAAATTGAAATCGCTAGTTACACAGGCGAATTTAGATACTAGCACGAAGCATCTAATGCTGACAAATAGATCAATTGCTGGCGAGGTCGGCTTTGTGAATTTATATGATATTTTTACTGATCGCTATAACCAGGAACGCGGGGAAGAGATGGAGCGCATACTTTGCGTCCTTCAATTTGATGAGCTAACGCGAATTTGCACATTACATAAAAGTAAGGAATACAATGAATTAATTACTTTAGTAAAGAAAGGGGGGTTTCCATTAAACTCCATAAAAGATAAGCAAAAATTAAATGATGATTTGAATTCCATTGTGAATTCAAATCAATCGCCTATGGCGACATTGGAAATGGCTTTTGCCTATGGATTTTTAGCAAAATCTGAAGCTTACGAAAGCTACATTGAATACAAGATCGAATTTTTAAATGAAATAAAGACAGACTCGGTCTTCCAAAATTTCTTGGCAGATATAGCCGCTGGTTTTACAACAGCTATAAAAATGGAAAAGTCCGGCCGCGAAATGGATGAATATCTTTTCAAAAATTTAAAAAACAAAAAAAAGAAAAAAGACTTTTACGATTTACTATTTGGCGACGGTCTAAAGTTTTCTGAAATAGTAAATTATTTTGATTACCTTAATGATGAGAAGCCGTATGTTACCATGCATAAGACTAAGGGAACAGGGATAGAAAATGTCGTGGTTGTTGTCGATGAATACTATTGGCGAGACTATAATTTTAAAAATGTATTGACGAATCAGTTATTGGACGATCAATCAGCGGATCGTAAGCTTGTTTACGTTGCATGCTCCAGGGCAATTAACAATTTGACGTGTGTTAGGTTGATATCTGAAGATGAAGAAGAAGCAATTTTGGCTTCAAAATTCTCAAACATAACGAAAGTCGACTATATGGCTCTATAGGTTAGCTTGTCCACCATCGACTATCTCTGCCCGGTACAGTTCAGTTTGAAAATCTAAAATACGCCAAGCAGAAGTGTCCGTGACGATGAGAGAATGCCAAAGCTTTTCTCAAGCAACTCCACTTCTGCGTTTAACTTCTGGCGTCTATACAGCGCTGCTGCCATTGAGCGATTTCCTCTGCGTCCCAAGCAACGGACTTAGGGCCGATGGGAATTGGTGCTGGTAACACGCCTGCCTTCACCTTGCGCCAGATTGTGGCGCGGGACCAGCCGGTGGCCTCGATTACTGCAGGCAAGCGGAGGAATTTTTTAGTCGTGGTCATAAGATTCTCCTTCAATTGATTAACAGCAAACAATGGAGAATCATATCGACTCTCCGTGATCGTTCCGGCAGCGCCAGGGCTGCTCCTTTCCATCTCTTCTATTCCATACGCTGCAGCCCCCGATACAGATGGCCGGTCATCTCCCCAGATAGATGGAAGTGACCTGTTCACGGCCATGTCCCATCTCCGCCGAAATCTTCAGCCGCGCAGCTTGATCTGCGAGTTTTTGCGAAGCATCCAGCTGCCTCGACGTAAGGCCGCCACTGGCTGGACAGGGTCGGCCAGTCAACTCGGTGTAGCGCCGCTGCGCGTACTCATGGCGCAGCCCATGCACACCATGGATGCCCGCCTTGTCGCACTGCGCACGAAAACGGTTCAACTGGTCCCGATAGCGCAACTGCGCCGGAATCAAGCTGCCTTTTCCCGCCAGCGCCTTGGCCGCTTCCAGCATGGCGCGCTGCTGCATGGTGGTAATCGGCACCTCCCGGCATTTGCCGCCCTTGGTCCAGCTATCCTGCAGCCGCAAAATGTTCCCGCCATCGGCCCATCCCGGCTTGATCTTGATGCTTTCCTCGCGCCGCAATCCAAACGCCACCTGCAGCTGCAAGGACATGCGTGTATATGGATCGTTCACGCGGGCCAGCGTGTCGGCGTCCAATACCTTCGCCTTCGAAACGTTGGTGACAAACACCCGCTCCGCGATGCCGTATTCGCCGTTGGTGCGCGCAATGATGTTCTCCTTGCCGATCTTCTCGGCCCACCAGCGCAAGGCGCTCATGCGATTCTTGATCGTGCCGGTACTGACGCCATCCTGCTTCCACTTGTCGAGCAGCGCCGCCACATGCTTCGGCTTCAGACTGTCCACGCTCATATGCTGGAAGCCCCGTTCCGCCAGGTCGTTGGCGCACAGGTTTAATAAACGCTCGCGGTCGGCCTGGGTCGCAAAGCTGCCATCCCGGTTGCGGTGACACAGTTGCTTGAGCTGGTAGTTCAAGTCGCGCATGGCAAAGTCATCCCTTCGATCTTGGGTTTCTACATCGAGGTTGCGTGGTGTAATCCTGTCTGGTAAGTGTTTCTGGCCACCCTCACTGCCTCAGCAGAAAAGGTTGAACAAGGGCCTCGGGACACCACTCCCGTGTATGCGGTTGCTGTTACTGCCTGCCCGCGCCGCATGCGCGTGTGGCACCGCTGCGCGCTCCC
>RCMZ01000313.1_pt1 | contig 28424 bp, 23 predicted proteins | sample 2041141 | NCBI WGS metagenome assembly RCMZ01 (sample SAMN09708263, study PRJNA481090) | Wastewater metagenome, whole genome shotgun sequencing project. | biome: sewage; isolation source: Davis station wastewater (DW) | place: Antarctica: Davis Station | collected 2010-03-01 | reverse complement strand
GTGCACCATCGCGGCCCTGGGCCAGCACGGCATCCAGCACCTGCAGGCCCCGGCGCAGGGTGCGGCTGCCGGGGTCGTCGGTGGGCTGATCCGCCGGGCGCGCGTTGGCCTGATCGTCCGGCTGCCGGACGTTTGAATTCGCAGATCGGGAAGGCATGGGAAAGAATTTGTTCGTCAACGCAACCAGTGCGCAGTGTGCCGCAGAGCACGCCGCACAGCGCCAGGACGGCATTTTTCCAAGAACCACCGGAGACAACACCATGAGCTTGCACACCCCCATTGCACCCAATGCGCGCGGCCAGCGCACCCCTTCCGCCCTGCCCCGTCGCGCCGTTTTGGCTTTGGCGGCCGCATTGGCCGGCGCAGCCGCGCTGCCGCTGCACGCGCAGCCCAGCGCCTCGGGCTGGCCCACCCGGCCCGTCAAGCTCGTTGTGGGCTATGCAGCCGGTGGCGCCACCGACGTGATTGCGCGCCTGGTGGCCGTCAAGCTCGGCGACCAGCTCGGCCAGCCCGTGGTGGTGGACAACCGCGCGGGCGCCAACAGCAACGTAGGGGCCGAGACCGTGGCCCGCGCACCCGCCGACGGCTACACGCTGTACGTCTTCACCATCGCCAACACCATCAACGCCACGCTGTACCCCAAGCTGGGCTACGACCCGGTCAAGGACTTTGAACCCATCGGCATGATCGCCAAGATCCCCAACATCCTGGTGGTCAACCCCAAGCTGCCCATCAAGAACCTGGCCGACTATGTGCGCTACGCCAAGGAGTCCAAGGACGGCATCACGTTTGCGTCCTCGGGCAGTGGCTCGTCCATCCACCTGTCGGGCGAAATGTTCAAGATGCAGGCCAAGCTGAAGATGCTGCACGTGCCCTACCGTGGCAGCGCACCCGCCGTGACGGACCTGCTGGGCGGCCAGGTGGATTCGATGTTCGACAACACCCCCTCGGCCCTGCCACACGTGCAGGCGGGCAAGCTGCGCGCCATTGCCATCACCAGCGCCCAGCGCTCGCCGCTGTTGCCCGACGTGCCCACGCTGGCCGAGTCGGGCTATGCGGGTTTTGACGTGCAGTCGTGGTTCGCCCTGGCGGCACCCGCCGGCACGCCCCACGCCGTGGTTGAGCAGATCAACGCCGCGCTCAACAAGGTGCTGGCGCAGCCCGAGGTGCGCACGCGTCTGCAGGATCTGGCCGCCACGCCCGATGGGGGCACGCCCGAGAAGATGCGCAGCTTTGCCGCCGCCGAGATCAAGCGCTGGCGCGAGGTGGTGAAGCAGTCGGGCGCATCGGCCGAGTAAACGGTGGAAAAAGCCCTCCTGGCGCCGTTGTTCCGCCTTGTCGTACTGACCGTGCTGCCTGCGACGGAACGCCCAGGGATCCTCTACCTGAATCACCGCGCCGTGTGCATCTGCGGTCTCGGGCGGTCAGCGGCGTTGCAAAGCCTTGCAATAGCTACGGCTATTGCTGCGTTTTGCGCCCAGCAGCCCATCCCGATCCGCAGCGCATCCTTTGCGCGCGATGCGTGCAGAGGATCCCGCGCCAGGACCGCTTCGCTGGGCTTTGCCCACCGTTTGCACCCCTTCTGAAAGCAACCCAGGAAACCCTGTTCTCACCATGTACCCCATCGACTTTTTCTGGCGCGCTGCCCAGCACTGGCCCGACCGCATCGCCATCGACGCCCCTGAGGGCGCCATCCGCTACGACGCGCTGGCCGCCCGCGTAGCCGCGCTCGCAGCGGGCTTGACCGCCATCGACCCCGCACCGCAGAGCCGCGTGGGCATCTGCGCGGGCAACAGCGCTGACCACATCGCCGCGCTGCTGGCCGTGCTGGCTTGCGGCAAGGTGTGGGTGCCGCTCAACCCCAAGAGCACCCGGCCCGAGATTCGCCGCATCATCGATGCGACCGAGCCTTCCATCCTGGTGCTCGACGCCGCCTGCACCGACCTGCTCGACGGTGCGCCCGGCGCCCGCGTGCTGACCAGCGCTCAGGCCGAGGCGGGCGTCGCCACGCTGGCCGGCCTAGCGACCGCGTATGCGGGTGCGCAGCGCCCGGTGCTCAATTTGCCGGGCGACGCCACCCAGGCCATCAAGTTCACCGGCGGCACCACGGGCGCCCCCAAGGGCGTGATGCAGCCCTACCGGGCGTGGATGGCCAACATCACCAACCAGATCCACGCCTGGGGCTTTGACGAGCACGATCGCTACATCGTGGCCGCGCCCATCACGCATGGCACCTCCACGTACCTCCTGCCTATCCTGGCGCAGGGCGGCTGCCATGTGGTGCTGGGCGGCGCGGGGGCCGAGGCGGTGCGCACGGCCTTTCGCGAGCGCGGCGGTACGGTGTGCTTCATGCCGCCCACGCTGGTCTACATGCTGATGGCGCTGCCGGGCGCTTCGCGCAAGGACTTTCCGCGCCTGCGCCGGCTCATCTACGGCGGCGCGCCCATGCCGCCTGAGAAGATCCGCCAGGTGCGCGACTTCTTCGGCCCGGTGCTGGGCACCACCTACGGGCAGACCGAGGCGCCGCAGATCCTGACCGTGCTGAGCCCCGAAGACTTCGAGGACGAGCGCAACCTGGCCTCGGTGGGCCGCACCACCTGGTTCAGCGACGTGGCCATCATGGCGCCCGATGGCCGCCTGCTGCCCACCGGCGAGGTGGGCGAAGTGGTGGCGCGTGGCGACCTGCTCATGACCGGCTACTGGCGCCTGCCCGAGAAGACCGCCGAGACGCTGGTGGACGGCTGGCTGCACACGGGCGACCGGGGCCTGATCGACGAGCGCGGCTACCTCTACCTCAAGGACCGGCTCAAGGACATGGTGATCACCGGCGGCTTCAACGTCTACCCTGTGGATGTGGAAAACGCCCTGGGCCAGCACCCCGCCGTGCACGAGTGCGCGGTGTTTGGCCTGCCCGACGACAAGTGGGGCGAGACCGTGCAGGCCGCCGTGCAGCTACGCCCCGGCGAGCAGGCGAGCGAGGCCGAGCTGATCGCCTTTGTGCGTGAACGCCTGGGCCCGGTGCAGACGCCCAAGCGCATCCATTTTCACGAAAGCCTGCCGCGTTCGCCCGTGGGCAAGGTGCTCAAGTCCGCCGTGCGAGAAGACGCCTTGGCCGCACTCGCCCGCCCCGCCACCGATTGATGAAGGAACACCCCACCATGACTGCCCAACCCTCCAAGACCCCCGTCACCCGCCTGTGCACCCACACCCTCACCAGCCTGCATTACCGCGATGCGAATCTGGTGGAGGACCTGATGGGAAAGAAGACCTTCACCGAGGTGATGCTCATGCAGATCCTGGGCCGCACGCCACGGGGTGTCGACCTGCGCATCACCGACGTGGTGCTCATCGTGCTGATGGAGCACGGCCTCACGCCCAGCGCCATTGCCACGCGGCTCATCTACATGAGCGCGCCCGAGAACCTGCAAGGCGCCGTGAGCGCCGGCCTGCTGGCCGTGGGCAGCTCGTTCGTGGGCACCATGGAGAACTGTGCCGGCTTGCTCGACCGGATCGCGGCGGCCGGGGACCCCGACGCCGAGGCGCTGGCCATCGCACGCCACTACAAAGGGCTCAAATCCCCCGTGCCGGGGTTTGGCCACCACCTGCACAAGCCGGTGGACCCGCGCGCCTACAAGCTGCTGGAGATGGGCCGCGCCGAGGCCGAGTTGCAGGGCGACAAAATCCGCGCGCTGGAGACGCTGTCCAAAGCCGTGGACGAGGTGGCGGGCCGGCCCATCACCATCAACGCCACGGGTGCGGTGGCTGCGCTGCTGGGCGAGATCGGCGTGCCCACGGCGGTGATGCGCGGCTTCGCCGTCATATCGCGCGCAGCCGGGCTGGTGGCGCACATCGTGGAAGAGCAGCAAAGCCCCTCGGGCCGTTTCATCTGGGACACCGTGGAGCACGCGATTCCGTTCGTGGGTGGTGATACCGAAGAAGGCTCCGCCCCATGACGACCGCGCCAGGCCATCCGCCCGCCCTGCCGCTCGACTTGTCGGGCCGCGTGGTGTTCGTGGCCGGTGGCGGGTCGGCCGGCCCGGGCTGGAGCATAGGCCGCGCAGCCTGCGTGACCTATGCGCGCCTGGGCGCGAGCGTGTGCGTGGTCGACCGTGACGCGGCCTCGGCCGAAGAAACCACGGCGCTGATCCACGCCGAAGGTGGCACGGCCGCCACCCTGGTGGGTGACGTGGCAGAAGCGGCCGATGTGCACCGCCTTTTTGCCGAGGCGCGCGCGCGTTTTGGTGGTGCCATCGATGTGCTGCACCACAACGTGGGCATCGGCAAGACCGGTGGCCCGCTGGAGACCACCGGCGAAGACCTGGGCCGCATTCACCACGTGAACGTGAACAGCCTGCTGCTGGCCTGCCAAGAGGTGCTGCCCGGCATGGTGGAGCGGGGCCGGGGCTCGATCATCACCATCTCGTCCATTGCGGGCATGCGCTACCTGGGCTACCCGCACCTGGCCTATGGCGTGACCAAGGCCGCCGTTACGCATTTCACGCGCCAGGTGGCGCAGCAGTATGCGGGCCAGGGCGTGCGTGCCAACACGGTGGTGCCAGGGCTGATCGACACGCCACGCATCGCCACCACGGTGGCCAAGATTTTCTCGGACACCAGCCTCGACGAAGCCCGCGCCGCCCGCGCCCGCCAGGTGCCTATGGGCCGCATGGGCACTGCCTGGGATGTGGCGCACGCTTGCGCCTTTCTGGCCAGCGACGCGTCGGCGTATGTGACCGGCACCGAGCTGGTGGTGGACGGGGGCATCACGGGTAAGTTTGTGTAGCGGTCTGTCGAAAAAAGGCAGGCCGCGCAACCCCACCAGACGCCGCGCGGCCTGCTGCGTTTCCTCAGAAGTGGTGCACCACGCCGGCAGAGACGCCCGTGGCGCTTGCCTGGTTGGCTGCGCCCTGGAAGCCATGCCGCCAGCGTGTGTTGTCCAGCTCGGCGTAGACCTTGGTGCGGCGCGAGAGCTTGTATTCGGCAAACGTCACCAGGCGGCCGTAGCCATCGTCGGCTGCGCCGGTGCGCGAGCGGTCCACCTTGTAGTAGGCGGCCGTCAGATCCACCATGGGCGCTACGGACCAAGTGGCGCCGGCTGAAATGACGCGCTGCACCGTGTATTTGCCTGCGGCTGTTTCGGCTTTGCTGCGCCCGGCGTTGGCGGCAAGGCGCACAGTGTCCCATTTGTAGGCCGCGCCCAGGGTGGTGCCCTCCAGCGAGCGCTGGTTCGCATCCTTGAAGGTCTGGTGTGCGCCTGACAGCGTGAACCCGCTGGCGGCATAGGCGACGCCGAGCCCGCGCGACGACCGGGCCGATGCCTGTCCTGCCACCTCGCCCATGGCCCACATGGCCCGTGCGGTGAATCCGCCAAAGCGCCCCGTGTACTTGAGCGCGTTGTCCAGTCGGTACGCGCCCGACGTGGAGCCGGCACTGCCGAACTCAATGCCCAGGCCGTGCTGGCTCAGCGCCGCGACGCCAATGCTCGGGTTGAAGCTGGCGAAGCGCATGCCCAAAGGGTCGACGGGAGAGATGGCATCGGCCAATGTGGTTGTCTGCCGTCCCAGGGCCAGGGTGCCCCAGCCGCCTTGCAGGCCGACCCAGGAAGCGCGGTCAAAATACTTGCTGGCATTCGCGGGGGCTCCTGTATCGGCGTTGAGGCCGCTCTCCAACTGGAACAATGCCTTGGCGCCACCGCCCAAATCCTCGGTTCCACGAAGGCCCCAGCGGCTGGTGGTGTTGATGCCGCTACCCAGGCTGTCTGTAGACGCGGAAGCGGCTGCATTGGTGGCCGTGAGCCCGCTGCCATGGCGTGCGCCCAGGTCCACGATGCCGTATAGCGTCACGCCGGGGGGTTGTGCCACCACACAGGTGCTGGCAAATGCGGCGCAAAGCGCTCCGATTGTTTTCATGAATGTCTCCTCCTGTTGTTGAAATACAGGCGCGTGCCGCGTTGCGGCGACGCTGCCCCGTTGGCCGCCTGGCCTTTCCGTGCTGACGTTCAGTCCGGTGTGAGCTGGGCCTTCACGACTACGCCCTTCCACTTGGCGAGTTCCTGCTTCACGGTCAAGGCCAGTTGCTCGGGGGTGCTGGTGTCCACTACGGCGCCTTGCTCTTCGATGCGGCGGGCCACGTCCTTGTCGGCCAGCGCGGTGTTCAGCGCCTTGTTGAGCTGGTCGATTACGGGGCGCGGGGTCTTGCCCGGCGCGAACAGGGCGTACCACTGGGTGATTTCCACGCCCTTCACACCGGCCTCTTCCAGCGTTGGCACATCGGGCAGCAGCGACGATCGCTTGGGTCCTGCCAAGGCCAACGCGCGCAGCTTGCCGCTCTTGACGTGTGGGTAAGCCGAGAACAGGCTGGGGAACATGACCTGCGTTTGCCCGGCCATGGTGTCGTTCATGGCAGGTGCCGCGCCCCGGTAGGGCACATGGGCCATCTGGGCGCCACTTTCCAATTTGAAGATCTCGGCCGAGAAGTGCGGAGCCGTGCCGTTGCCCGCTGAGGCGTAGTTGAAGTCCTGGGGCTTGGCCTTGGTCAGCGCCACCAGCTCGCTCACCGTCTTGGCGGGCACCTTGGGGTTCACCACCATCAGCGTGGGCGAGTAACTCACCATGCCGATGGGTTCGAATTGCGTGATGGGGTCGTAGCGCAGCTTCTGCAGCGCGGGGCTCATGCCGTGGGTGCCGATGTAGCCGAACAAAATGGTGTACCCGTCCGGCGTGGCGCGCGCCACGTATTCGGCCGCAATGGCGCCATTGGCCCCCGCCTTGTTCTCCACAATGACCTGCTGGCCCAGCAGCATGGAGAGCTTGATCGCCACCACGCGCGCCATGCCGTCATTGCCGCCGCCAGCGGCGGTGGGTACGACCAGCGTGATGGGCTTGTCGGGGTAGGCCGCGTGTGCGGCACCGGCGGCCCAGAGGGCACTGGACGCCAGCGCCAGCGCGGCGGCCAGCACCGTGCGGCGCGTGGTGGAGTGGATGGGTTGGTTCATGGCTTGTCTCCTGTCGTAGTGTTTTGGAATCGTTGGGAAGCTATCGGGGAAGGAATCCCCCGGAGAAAGGATCAGTGCGCGGTGGCGCTTTCGGGAACGAACAGCGTGCCTTCCAGAATCTTTCGGGCGGTGCGCACCAGCGCGGCCTGCACCAGCTTGAACTGGTTGTCCACTTCGCTGAGTTCCACCTCCACCTGGATGCGACCCGCCGGATGTTGCACCTCCACGCGGCGCAGTCCCGCGCTGAGCGCATTCCGCTCGTCGGTGGCCACCGTGCCCGGCAGCACCGATGCCGCCGCCACGCCGATAGCGCCTGTCACCGCATGCGAGCGGTGGCATTGGTGGGGGGTGAAGTAGCGCGACACCACGCTGCCCGGTTGCACGCCTGGCGACACGATCACCGGCTTTGGCAACACGCTGTGTGTCACGTCGCCCATACCCATGCGCTGGCCAGCCTCGATGCGCAGGGCCTCCAGCCGGGTCAGCAGCGCGGTGTTTGCGTCCAGTTCTGCGGGTGCCTCATTCCCGCGCAGGCCCAGGTCGGTGGCCCGCACCAGCACCATGACCTGGGCTGCGTCGATGCAGGTGACATCCACGCCCTGGATGCGGTCGATGCGCTGGCCGGTGGGAAAGATCTGCCCGGTGACGGCGCCCCACGCATCCAGGAAGTTCATCAGCACGGGGGCGGCCGTGCCCTGCACGCCGTCGATGCGCACATCGCCGTCATAGTGCACCTGGCCACCCGCCGTGCACACCTGCACGTCGATGCGCGAGCGGGTGTTCACGTTGTAGACCCGCACCCGGGTTGTGGCCTCGCCCGAAGGCGCCACCAGGCCCTGCTCGATGGCAAAGGGGCCCACGCCCGCCAGCATGTTGCCGCAGTTGGGCCGCGTGTCCACGCGGGCCTCCTGCACGCTGACCTGGGCAAACAGGTAGTCCACATCGCAGTCGGGCTGCGTGGAGCGCGAGACGATGGCGACCTTGCTGGTGAGCGTGTTGCCGCCGCCCAGGCCGTCGATCTGCAGCTCATGCGGCGAACCCAGAGCGGCAATCAGGGTGCGGTCGCGGGCATCGGGGTCGTTGGGCAACCAGTCGGCCAGGAAGAACGGGCCCCGGGATGTGCCGCCACGCATCAGAACGCAAGGAATGTTGGTACTCATGGGTCGGCATCGTGCGCCGCCTTCGATGATCTGTGAATTGCATTGTTGGCAACGATTGATGCATTTAGAGCAATAGTATTGGGCGACTTCTACATGCTTCAATCACGTCCGTGAATTGCAATTTTCTGATCATTTGATGCGCTGCTTGCAATACCAAAAAGCCCCTGAGAATTTCTGAAGAATCCCCGAAGGACGCCTTGATGAACAACAAATTCGACCTTGCCGACGTCCAGGCTTTTGCTGCCGTGGCCGAGCTGCAGAGCTTTCGCGCTGCTGCCGAGGCTATCCACCTGTCGCAGCCCGCATTCAGTCGCCGTATCGAAAAACTCGAAGATGCGCTGGGTGTGCGCCTGCTCGACCGCACCACGCGCCGCGTCACGCTGACGGCCGTGGGACGCGACTTTGCGCGCAAGACACGCGTGTGGCTGGACGACCTGGACGGCATGCTCTTGGGCCTGGGCGATGTGGCCGCTCGCCGCATGGGCGAGGTGACGATTGCCTGTGTGCCCTCAGCCGTGTATTACTTCCTGCCGCAGGTGGTCAAGCGCTACCACGAGCGCTTCCCGAAAATCCGCGTCAAAGTGCACGACGCCAGCGCCAACGAGGTGCTGGTGGCCGTGGCGCAGGGCGATGCGGACTTTGGCCTCAACTTCATCGGTAGCCAGGAGGCCGAAATCGAGTTCAAGCCCGTGCTGGCCGAGCGTTTTGTGGCCGCATGCCGACGCGATCATGTCCTGGCGCGGCGCAAGAAGGTGAGCTGGGCCGAGCTGGGTCAGTACGACTTCATGTCCGTGGGCAAGACCTCGGGCAACCGCCTTTTGATGGACCTGGCGCTAGCCAACGTGCCCGACCGCCCCCAGTGCCTGTACGAGGCCAAGCACGTCACCACCTTGCTCGGGCTGGTGGAGGCGGGCCTGGGCGTGGCGGCCGTGCCCAGCCTGGCCATGCCAGGCAAGGACCACCCCACGCTGGTCAGCATTCCGCTGGTGGAGCCCGTCGTCACGCGGCAGATGGGGCTCATCAAGCGCCGTGGCAAAACCCTGTCGCCCGCTGCGCAGCAGCTGTATGACCTGCTGGTGGCTACGCGTTCTGTGCGCCCACGCGGTGCTGCGTCGTCGCAAAAAATACAATCGGGGCAATGACTGCCAATACCAAACAGCCCAAACAACGTGTTGTCGTGGGCCTCTCGGGCGGCGTGGACTCCGCCGTCACCGCCCATCTCCTCAAAAAGCAAGGCCACGAAGTGGTCGGCATTTTCATGAAGAACTGGGAAGATGACGACGACAGCGAATATTGCTCGTCCAACATCGACTTTGTGGATGCTGCTGCGGTGGCCGATGTGATTGGCATCGAGATCGAGCATGTCAACTTTGCGGCCGACTACCGCGATCGGGTGTTTGCCGAGTTTCTGCGTGAGTACCAGGCTGGCCGTACGCCCAACCCCGATGTGCTGTGCAACGCCGAGATCAAGTTCAAGGCCTTTCTGGACCATGCGATGCGCCTGGGCGCCGAGAAGATCGCCACCGGTCACTATGCGCGGGTGCGGCACAACCCGGCCACGGGCCTGCACGAACTGCTCAAAGGGCTCGACCCGGGCAAGGACCAGAGCTACTTTCTGCACCGCCTCAATCAGGCGCAGTTGTCCAAAACCCTGTTCCCCGTGGGCGAGCTGCACAAGACCGAAGTGCGCCGCATCGCTGAAGAAATCGGCCTGCCCAACGCCAAGAAGAAGGATTCGACCGGCATCTGCTTCATCGGTGAGCGGCCGTTCCGTGAGTTTTTGAACCGCTACATCAGCCACGCGCCGGGGCCGATTCTGGACGATCGGGGGCGCAAGCTGGGCCAGCATGTGGGCCTCTCCTTCTACACGTTGGGCCAGCGCCAGGGGCTGGGCATTGGCGGGGTGAAGGAAAAAGGCGCGCAGCGCGGTGGCGGCGCGCACGAGCCGTGGTTCGTGGCCCGCAAGGACCTGGAGAAGAACACGTTGCGCGTGGTGCAGGGGCACGACCACCCCTGGCTGCTGTCGCCCCGGCTGGTGGCGCAAGACGTGAGCTGGTGTGCAGGCCATGCGCCAACGCCCGGCCCCTACGGGGCCAAAACCCGCTACCGCCAGCAGGACGCCGCCTGCACGCTGGCCGCCGCCCCCGAAGGTTTTGCGCTGGCCTTTTCCGAAGCGCAATGGGCCGTGACACCCGGCCAAAGCGCCGTGCTGTATGACGGCGACGTGTGTTTGGGCGGCGGGGTGATTGCGGCCGTGGATGGTCTGCCGCTGTAGCGCGGACGTTCGATCCACACGTTGCGTGTGTTTTGCTATGAAATAGAGAGCGTTATGCGCTTGTCCATCAAGCGCTAGGGGTTGATTGGACAGAAATCTTCCCCCACCAATAAAAAAAGCCGGAGCGGTGATCGCTCCGGCTTTTTTTGCATGCGGATGGTGATCCGCTCAATCGTCGTTGGTGGCCAGGCTGATCAGAATGCGCAGCACATACCAGAGCATGAGTGCGATGGACGCAAACAGATGCAGGGCGGCGCCTGCGGGGCGGTCTGCAGGGTAGTCACGGATGATGCGCGACGTGTCGTACAGCACACAGGCGCCCGCAAACAGCACCATGATCCCCGAGAACCAGATGCCCAGCTTGAAGCCAAAAATGGCGCCCGCAATGATGGTGCCCAGCGCTACCAGGCCGGCCACCTTGAGAACGCCGCCCAGGAACGAGAAGTCCGTTTTGGTTGTGAACGCTGTCCAGGTCAGAGCGCCCACCAGCAGCAGTGTGATGAATGCCGCTGCGCCGATGGCCCCGGGGGCGACGATCTGGGCGATGCCGAACATCGGGGCAAAGATCAGTCCTTCTGCCAGAACGTACAAGCCCAGGCCCATCAGCTGCGTTTGGGGGTTCTCGGAGTTGTCGGCCATGTAAGACGCCAGCCAGCCCACCAGCATGAAGGCGCCCATGACACCGAGCCAGAGAAATTTGCTACCACTGGCCAGCAGCATCTTGGCCGCAGCGCCCGAGACGCCGGACACCATCAACACGGAAGACAGCACCACAAAGGCGAGGATCGCGGCACCCAGGTGCTTGTAGGTGGAGACGATGAAGTCGCGCCGTTCAAACGGTGCGCCTTCAGGCGTCGAGGGGGTCAAGACATTGGGATTCATGTAATTTTTCCTCCGGTGGTTTTTTCATCGAGAGCAGGTGTGCCCCAAGGCCCTCCTGCCTCTCTCTTTGCAAGAATGAAATCAGGCGGCCGCGAGTTGCGCTTCCTGCGCTGCACGCAGCTTGCGGTTGGACCACACCCCCGCAGCGCCGATCAGCGTGAGGAAGATCGCGAAGATCCAGGTGCCAGCGCCGCTAAAGGATTTGGCAGACGAGGCCGCTTCGGTTTGCATGCGCTGTTTGGTGCTTTCGTAGCTGATCACGGCGGTTCCGTCCACCGTCACCTCGTACACCACATCGTTGTCGCTGTGGTCCACCAGGGCGGTGATTTTTTCGTCAACCAGGTTGCCCACGAGCTGCTGTGGCGTGCCGTGATCGACACGCAGCTTGCGCGCTTCGGCGCCGGTGGCCTCTGGCTGCACGGTGATTTCGTAGTACTTCTTGGTGGTGCGGCGCTTGCGTTTGACGGTGACTTCCGAGGCCTGCGTGACCGTGCCCGACACGGTTTGCAGGCTTTCGCGCGCGGCGTAGGCGTGGTCGCCGTCGGCCTTCCATCCGCTGTACACCGACATCGCAATCAAACCGGGCCCGGCGAGCAGCAGCAGCCATGCGTAACCGGTGATGAAAATCAAAATCTTGCGGACGAAGCTGGGCATGACGATCCCTCTCTCTCTTTGTTAAATATTGGTTTTGAGTCGAAATTTGCCGCCTGGTTTTTTGGAGCCAGTTGCGACAAGCCCGCGATGATCTGCGAGATTGGCGTATCGGATGTAAGAAATTGTTGACCTCGTGGCGAATGCGCCGCACTGGACAAAGTGGAGGGGTGGGGCTGTTGCGGCTCCGTGTAAAAGACCCCGGCCGGGGTGCACTTTTGGTGCTTTTGAGGGACAGGTCTTCCACCGCCTCGGTGTTACCTGGCGCTACGTTTTTGTCGACGCTTCGGGGTATGCAAACAACAAGAACGACACCGCAGTTGTCGCCTGGGTATTACCGCTTGCAACCGTGACGCACCTGCCCGCCCCTAGGCACAAAAAAAAGCCCTCGGCGAAAGCGGAGGGCTTTTTTGCGAACGATGAACGGGGTGACTGGCCCACCCATCCGGGACGACGTGCCGGTTTAGAACGGAATGTCGTCATCCATATCATCGAATCCCGAGGCCGCACGGGGGGCCTGTGCGGCGGGAGCTGGTGCTGGGCGGGGGGCGGGTGCTGCCATGGGACGTGGTGGAGGGGCCGCACGGCGGGGGGCCTGTTCGTAGCCGCCCTGCTCGCCGCCGCCATAGCCGCCACCGTCGTCATAACCCCCGCCTTGTTGCCCGCCGCCTTGTCCGCCCATGCCCTGGCGGCCACCCAGCATTTGCATCTGGTCGGCGCGGATTTCGGTGCTGTACTTTTCGACACCGCTCTGGTCGGTCCACTTGCGGGTGCGCAGGCTGCCTTCGACATACACCTGCGAGCCCTTGCGCAGGTACTGGCCCACGATTTCGGCCAGGCGGCCGTTGAAGACCACGCGGTGCCACTCGGTGGCTTCCTTCATTTCGCCGGATTGCTTGTCTTTCCACTTGTCGGTGGTGGCAATCGTCACATTGGCCACCTGGTCGCCGCTGGGGAACGTGCGCATTTCAGGGTCGCGGCCCAGGTTACCGACGATGATGACTTTGTTGATGGATGCCATGGTGCTCTACCTGCCTATAAGTTGGAAGGCGCCGGTGTGTGTGAAAGTCCAGGCGCCAAACGCGCCATTGTGCCGCAATGCCACCCCGCCGTGGCAGAAGAACCAACACCGTTGATGAGCGCTTGCGGGCGTGCGCGCCGTGGTCTCTGGGGCGGGCGTTTCAGTGGCCGCTGCTGCCTGCCTCGCTGCGCGCGACAGGGCGCAGTGGCCACGTGCATACCAGCCACAGGGCCGCAAGCGCCGAGGTGGCGGCAAACAGGCCTGCAACCCCCACCCATTTCACCAGTGCGCCACCCAAGGCGCCACCGGCAAACAGGCCAAGCGACTGCAGCGTGTTGTAGCTGCCCAGAGCCGCCCCGCGCACATGGGCGGGCGCCATGCGCGACACCAGGCTGGGCTGGCTGGCCTCCAGCGCATTGAAACCGCAGAAAAACACAAACAACAACGGCCCCAGTGTCCATAAAGAGGGTGCAATGCCACTGGCGGCCAAGGCGCCCAACCCCACCTGAACACTCAGCACCAGCGCAATGGCGCCCAGCAGGGCTGCGCGCAGGTGGCCTTTTCGCTCCAGCGCAAACAACCCACCCATGGCCACAAACGACAGCACCACGGCGGGCAGGTACACCTGCCAGTGGTGGTCTTTGGTGAGCCCCGCTTGCACCAGCATGGCAGGCACGGCCACCCACATCGACAACTGCACCGTGTGCAGCGCAAACACGCCCAGATTCAGTCGCAATAAATCGGGGTGCGCCCACACCTCGGCCAACCGCCCTCTGGGGGCATTGCGGTGTTGGGCCGGTTCAGGGGGGACACCCCACAGCACCACCACGATGCCACCCAGCGCCAGCGCGCAGGTCAGCCCAAACAGACCTGCCAGACCGATGTGCGCCGTGAGCACGGGGGCAGCCACGAGGGCCACCGCAAACATCAGCCCGATGCTGCCACCCACCAGCGCCATCGCCTTGGTGCGCACCACGTCGCGGGTCTGGTCGGCCAGCAAGGCGGTCACGGCGGCGGACACGGCACCGGCACCCTGCAGTGCACGGCCCAGCAGCAGCCCGCTCAGCGAGTCGGCCAAAGCGGCCAGCAGGCTGCCGGCCGCAAAAACCAGCAAACCGAGCACGATGACCCGCTTGCGCCCAAAACGGTCGGATGCCATGCCCAGGGGCAGCTGCAAAAACGCCTGTGTCAGGCCATAAATGCCCATGGCCAGCCCCACCAGGGCGGGGTCATCGCCACCGGGGTATTTGCGCGCTTCCAGCGCAAACACAGGCAGCACCAGGAACAGGCCCAGCATGCGCAGCGCAAAGATCAGCGCCAGGCTGATGCTGGAGCGGCGCTCCAGTGGGGTCATCGCTGTGTGGGGCGGTGGAGATGGGGTGCGCTCAGACACGGCGGCGCCCGAAGTGGAAATGGACAAGGGATCTGGCACGGCGAAGCGCAAGGTGCAAAGGCATGATTCTCGCGCATCGCCCTGGATGCGTCCGAGAGGGCAGCCGCAGGGTGGCCGCCCGCGAGCGCCTTGCATGGCGAAATCAGGAGGTTGCGCCCGTTGCCAAAGTGTTTTGCGCTATGAAAATCAAAGCAAATAAAACGCATGCAGGGCCAGAGCAACCGCCAGGGTGCGCTGCTGCACGTGCGCTTTGTGTAGCCTATCATGGTGGGTTTTCCCTTCCCAGGCCCCGCCCGTGACCACCCCCCCTGCCGCCCCCGCCGACCTTGAGCGCCCCGCTGACGGCGCCTACCTCGCCCGCGCCCTGCGCGAGCAGCGCATCAGCATCCGGGGCGCGCGCACGCACAACCTCAAGAACATCGACCTCGACATCCCGCGCAATCAGCTCGTGGTCATCACCGGGTTGTCGGGCTCGGGCAAGTCCAGCCTGGCGTTCGACACGCTGTATGCCGAGGGCCAGCGGCGCTATGTGGAGAGCCTTTCGGCCTATGCGCGGCAGTTTCTGGGGCGGCTCGATAAGCCTGATGTGGACCTGATCGAAGGCCTGTCGCCCGCCATCAGCATTGAGCAGAAGGCGACCAGCCACAACCCGCGCTCCACCGTGGGCACGGTGACCGAGATCCACGACTACCTGCGTCTGCTGTACGCCCGCGCGGGCACGCCGTATTGCCCCGACCACAACCTGCCGCTGGCGGCGCAGACGGTGAGCCAGATGGTGGATGCCGTGCTGGCCCTGCCCGAAGACACCAAGCTCATGCTGCTGGCGCCCGTGGCGCGCGAGAAGAAGGGCGAGTTCACCGAACTGTTCGCGCAGATGCAGGCGCTGGGTTACGTCCGCTTTCGGGTGGATGGCCAGATTTACGAGCACGAGAACCTGCCCGCGCTCAAGAAGACCGAGAAGCACAACATCGACGTGGTGATCGACCGCATCAAGGTGCGCGCCGACCTGCAGCAGCGCCTGGCCGAGAGCATCGAAGCGGTGCTGCGCGTGGGTGGGCACGAAGGCAATGGCCGTGTACTGGCGCTGGAGATGGACACGGGGCAAGAGCACCTGTTCAGCAGCAAGTTTTCTTGCCCGGTGTGCAGCTATTCGCTGCCCGAGCTGGAGCCGCGTTTGTTCTCCTTCAACTCGCCCATGGGCGCGTGCCCGGCGTGTGATGGCATTGGCCAGACGGACGTGTTTGACCCGGCGCGGGTGGTGGCCTTCCCCACGCTGAGCCTGGCCAGCGGCGCCATCAAGGGCTGGGACCGGCGCAACGGCTACTACTTTGCGATGCTGGAGAGCCTGGCCAAGCACTACGCGTTTGACATCGAAGCGCCGTTTGAATCGCTGCCTGCCCCCGTGCAGCACGCCATCCTGCACGGCTCGGGTGAGGAAGAAATCGCCTTCAGCTACATCATGGACAGCGGTGCCTCCAAGGGCAAGGTGTATGCCAAAAAACACCCGTTCGAGGGCATCATCCCCAACATGTCGCGGCGCTACCGCGAGACCGATTCGGTGGTGGTGCGCGAGGACCTGGCGCGCTTTCGCAGCACCCAGCCCTGCCCCGAATGCCACGGCACGCGCCTGCGCCGTGAGGCCCGCCACGTGCGGCTGGGCGAGGGCGAGCAGGCCCGCGCCATCTTTGAAGTGAGCCACGCCACACTGAACACCGCCCACACCTGGTTCAACGACCTGAAGCTCACGGGCGCCAAGGCCGAGATCGCCGACAAGGTGGTGCGCGAGATCGCCACGCGCCTGCAGTTCTTGAACGACGTGGGCCTGAGCTACCTGAGCCTGGACCGCAGCGCCGAGACCCTCTCCGGGGGCGAGGCGCAGCGCATCCGCCTGGCCTCGCAAATCGGCTCGGGCCTCACGGGCGTGATGTATGTGCTGGACGAGCCCAGCATCGGCCTGCACCAGCGCGACAACGACCGGCTGATCGCAACCCTCAAACACCTGCGCGACATCGGCAACAGCGTGATCGTGGTCGAGCACGACGAAGACATGATGCGCGCCGCCGACCATGTGATCGACATGGGCCCCGGTGCGGGCGTACACGGCGGGCGGGTGATGGCGCAGGGCACGTACGACGAAGTGCGGGCCAATGCGCAGTCGCTCACGGGCCAGTACCTGTCGGGCACGCGCACCATTGCCGTGCCAAAGCGTCGCACGCCCTGGCTGCCGGTGCTGGAGCAGGCCGCGCCCGTGTTGGAGGCCAAGGCCAAGTCGCGCTTTCCGCAAACCGAGGCCAGCAAGCGTCGCGCCGAGCGCATGGCCGAACACCACGCGCGCCAGGGCGACTTGCAGGCGCTGCGCGTGGCGGGCGCCACGGGCAACAACCTGAAGAACGTGACGGTGGACTTCCCCGTGGGGCTGCTCACGTGCGTGACGGGCGTATCGGGCTCGGGAAAAAGCACGCTGGTCAACGACACGCTGTACACCGCCGTGGCGCGCCAGCTGTACCGCGCCCATGAAGAACCTGCCGCGCACGACGAGATTGTTGGCATCGAATATTTCGACAAGGTCATCAACGTCGACCAGAGCCCCATTGGCCGCACGCCGCGCAGCAACCCGGCCACCTACACCGGCCTGTTCACGCCCATCCGCGAGCTGATGGCTGAGGTCAACACCGCCAAAGAGCGCGGCTATGGCCCCGGGCGCTTCAGCTTCAACGTGGCCGGGGGGCGCTGCGAAGCCTGCCAGGGCGACGGCGTGGTGAAGGTGGAGATGCACTTTTTGCCCGATGTGTACGTGCCCTGCGACATCTGCCACGGCCAGCGCTACAACCGCGAGACACTGGAAGTGTTGTGGAAGGGCAAGAACATCGCGCAGATCCTGGAGCTGACGGTGGAGGACGCCCATGCGTTCTTCAAGGACGTGCCAACAATAGCCCGCAAGCTGCAAACGCTGCTGGATGTGGGGCTGTCGTACCTGCGCCTGGGCCAGAGCGCCACCACGCTCTCGGGCGGCGAGGCGCAGCGCGTGAAGCTGGCGCAGGAGCTTTCCAAGCGCGACACCGGCCGCACGCTCTACATCCTGGACGAGCCCACCACGGGCCTGCACTTTGCCGACATTGACCTGCTGCTCAAGGTGCTGCACCAGCTGCGCGACGCGGGCAACACCATCGTCATCATCGAGCACAACCTGGACGTGATCAAAACCGCCGATTGGCTCATCGACATGGGCCCCGAGGGTGGCGCGGGCGGTGGCACCGTGGTGGGCGTGGGTACGCCCGAGGCGCTGGCGGCCAACCCGGCCAGCCACACTGGCAAGTACCTCAAGCCGTACCTGCAAGCGTCGTGATTTGAATGAAATGGGCTGCTAGCGCTTATGTATAAAGCGCTAGCAGCTATCAAATACGGAGCATTTTCGCCCGTTCATCGTTCCAGCTGTCTTGCCACCACGGCATCCAGTGACGCCATGAACGCCTCTACCGTCCGGGTGTAGTCACTGTCCAGCCCCAGCTGGCTGTTGATCTCGCCATGTGTCAGGTCTTGTGGCAAGACCTCGGCACGGCCCCCCAGCTCCTGCACGTGTCGAACCATGCCCTGGGCTTGCAGGCAGGGGCGGTCTGGGCGCTCGGTGGAGCAGACGAACTGGAACGGCGGCACCGCACCGGCCAGAGTGTGGTACGGCGAAATGGCCGTCCAGAAGGCGGGGTTGCTTCCCAACACGTCGTCATAAAGCGGGTAGTGCGGCGCGGTCATGACGGTAGGCACGTTGAGGGCGGCGCTGTCGAGCGACACCGTACCCAGCCAGGGCCAGGCGCCCTCGCGCTGGGCCAGCGTGGGCGATGCGTTGATGAGCGACACGAGGTGCGCGCCCGAAGAGTGGCCCATCAGGATGAAGCGCGAAGCGTCACCGCCCCAACTGGCGGCACGGCTTTGGGCGGCAGCCAGTGCGGTGGCCACGTCCTGCGCTTCTTGCAGCACGTTCACGGCGGGGTAAAGGCGATAGTTCACCGAGATGAACACAAAGCCCTGGGGCACCCAGCGCGCCACCTTTTCTTGCACCACGCGCGAATTGGCCTTGTCGCCCACCTGCCAGGCGCCGCCATGCACCATGAAGATGACCGGTGCTCGGGTTGCCACGAGGGTGCCGCTACTGCTGCGTGGGGTGGGCAGGTAGATGTCCATGCGCTGCAGCGGGTCCGCACCATAGGGCACATCGGCAATGCGTTGCACGCCTGCGGGCAGTGTGGTGGCAGTGTCCCTGCCCAACGCCAAGAAGCCCAATGCCCTTGGCTGCGCCTGTGCGGGCGCCGCGAGCAGCGTGGCAAGTGCCAGGCAACACGCCGCCCACGGGGCCCAGCGGCGCATGGGTTGATGGCGCGTTGCGCGTGGGTTGGTAGGGGCCGGAGCGGTTGTGGTGGGGTGTGTCATGGTGTGTGTGGCGGGTGGAGCGTCAAACGGCGGGAGTGCGATGGGGCGGGCGGGCGTGAGTCAAGGTGCTGTTGCCGTGCCTGCGCTTGCGCGGCGCCGGGCCGCGAGCTGGAGCGCGGCATGCTGGGCAATCTCGGCTTCTGTCACAAAGCCTTTGTGCGTGGTGTCGATCTGGTCGAAGGCGCTGTACACGCGCGGCATGCCCGCCTGCGCCTCGGCGCGGGTCAGCCGCCCATCGCCGTTTTGGTCGGCGGACACAAAACGCTGGTGCAGCTTTTGCTGGGCCTGCTGGATACGCTCGGCGTAGGGCTGCGCGGCCATCGCGCAGCCCGACACGGCCAGCCAGGCGAAGCACACGGTGCTGTGGGTGAGCGCCGCAGCGCAGCGGTGGAAAGTGAGTTTGAGCATGGTGTTTTCCATTGCGCACGGTGTCCTGGTTTCAGTGCATCAAGGCCGCGCGGGGCACGCCATGGCGGTTCCGCTGGCATCAAAGCAGTTGGCGCTGCGGTTCAGCCCGGTGTCTTTGTTGTACGAGCTACTGGCCTGCACGCTGTTGCCTGTGGTGGCGCTGGTGGCCGTGGTGGTGCGTCCTTGTGTCACGCTGCCATCCGCATTGCGCGTGGCGGCGCCCGTGCTTTGCACCGCGGCCTGGGCGCCTTGTGCGGCGATGGCACTGCTGTGGCTGGCGGTGCTGTCGGCATTGCGCGTGCTCTGGCCTTGGCGCACGGCGGTGGCACCGTGGGGGCCCGCCACCGCCGCGCCGCTGCGCATGCTGCCGTTGCCCTGGCCATCGGTGGTCACGCTGCGGCCGCGCAGCATGCCGCCACCACCACCGGGGGCTGCGCGCGCCACGCCGGTGCGGGCGGTGGTGCTACCGTCGGCACTTTGCTCCACCACGCGGTGGGAGCGGGCGTTGGCACCAGAGGCGTGGGTGACCAGCAATGCGGCCACGGCGATCGCCGCCAGCAGTGTGGCGCGGGTGGTGTCGGGGCTGCGCAGAGGCGTTGGGGCGCGAAGGGGTACAGGCATGGTGGTCAGCTCCTCAATGGGGTGGGTGGCAAGGGGTGCCGCAGCTGGCGCAATCAACGCCAGCACGAAACGTCCTTGGACTGGCGTTGACTGTGGCCCCCAGGTGTGAGCCAGTTGTGGCGGCGCGGGCGCCATGTATGACAAACCATGACAGCGCCACCGCGCCGTGTCATCACTTGTCATACCCACCCCCGTGCGACTCCCGGGGCGTGCTGTGCTTTCCGCCCTACCATTGGCACGCAGCGCAACCGTGGACGGATCTTCATGCGCTGCCACCAACCAAAGCCGCAACCCATGACCGAAGCCCTGGCCAAAATTCTGGTGGCCGATGACGAGCCCGACCTGCGTGCCCTACTGCAGCGCTACCTGAGCGACCAGGGCTACAGCGTGCGTACGGTGGATGGCGCAGGCCCGCTGGATGCGCTGCTGCAGCGCGAGCGGTTTGACGTGCTGGTGCTCGACGTGATGATGCCGGGCGAAGATGGGTTGTCGGTCTGCCGGCGCCTGCGTGCGCAGGGCGAGACCATTCCCATCCTCATGCTCACGGCGAGCGGCGACCCGGTGGACCGCATCATCGGCCTGGAGATGGGCGCCGACGACTACCTGCCCAAGCCCTTCAACCCGCGCGAACTGCTGGCGCGTGTGCAGGCCATGGTGCGCCGCCAGCGCTTGCTGGGCGCCCACACCGGGCCCCGCCAGACGGGCGGGCGCATTGTGTTTGGCGCGTTCACGCTGTGGCTGGACGAGCGCCGGCTGGAGCGCAACACCGGTAGCGGTAGCAGTAGCAACGACACCCACCACAGCACGGGCCCGCAGGACGTGCCCCTGACCACCGGCGAGTTCGCCCTGCTGCAAGCCCTGGCCCAGCAGCCGCACCGCCCGCTGGGGCGCGACCGGCTCATCGCGCTGGCCTATGGGCCCGACCATGCCGCCACCGACCGCAGCATCGACGTGCAGGTGATGCGGCTGCGCAAGCTCATCGAGGCCGACCCGGCCCAGCCGCGCCACATCCGCACTGTGTGGGGCGTGGGTTATGTGTTTGTGCCCGACGGCACCGTGCCGGGCGGGGAGCGCAAGCCATGACGGCCCCCGCCACCCCGACCCAGCGCCGGGGGCTCTGGCCGCGCAGCCTGCTCGGGCGCAACCTGCTGCTCATGGCCGTGCTCATCGTGTTGGGGCAACTGGTGGCGGCGGTGCTGGTGCGGCAGATGATCTTCCAGCCCCGCGTGGCGTTGGTGGCCGATGGCGTCGCGCGCAATGTAGCCGCGCTGCGGGCGGGGCTGCAGGCGCTGCCCGCAGCGCAGCGGGAGGCCTTTGTGGAGGCGTTCAACCGGCAGGCTGCGCAGGCTACTGCGGTCGTTGCGCCCGTTGCGCCCGAGAGCGTGGCGCGGCGTGCCCTGTTGTCGCCCATGGAGCGGCAGTTTGTGCAGGCTGTGTCGCGCCGCCTGGGGGCTGGCGATGCAGCCACACCAAGCCCGCAGCAGCCGCAGGAGCAGCCTTTGTGGCGCCGCGACAGCACCGGCGTGCTGGCACTGCGTGTGGTGCACCAGGGCGCGGAGGGGGCGCAAAGCTATTGGCTCAATCTGCCCAGCGTGTTCCCCACACGGGAGTTCACTGGGGCGTGGCTGGTCGCCACGCTGGCCAGCATGCTGTTGGCGCTGCTGGGCGCGTGGTGGTTGCAGCGTCACATCCACCGGCCATTGGCGCAGGTGGTGATGGCGGCGCGGCAGCTGGCGCGGGGCCAGACCCCCGCTGTGCTGCCCGAGGCCGGCCCCGAAGAAATCGCCACCGTGGGCCGCAGCTTCAACCAGATGGCGCAGAGCCTGGCCGCTGCCGACCATGAGCGCGCGCTGATGCTCGCGGGCGTGTCGCACGACCTGCGCACGCCGCTGACCAAGCTGCGCCTGGGCGTGGAGATTGCCGGGCCGCAGATAGACGCGCCGCTGGTGGCCAGCATGGCGCGCAGCATCGATGAGATGGACGGCATCGTGGGCCAGTTTCTGGACTTTGCGCGGGTGGGCGCCGACGCTGGCGAGGCCGAGGCACCCATCACCGCATCGCTCAACGAGCTGGCCCAGGCCGTGGCCGAGGCCCAGGCTGACCACGGCCGCACGCTGGTGTTGGAGCTGACGGCCTTGCCCGATGTGCCGGTGCGCCCGCAGGCACTGCGCCGCGCGGTGGACAACCTGGTCGAGAACGCCTGGCGCCACGGCACCCCGCCCGTGGTGCTGCGCACGGGGGCCGACGCGCACCAGGTGTGGCTGGAGGTGGCGGACCATGGCGTGGGCGTGGCGCCGCAAGACCTTGACCGCATGCGCCAGCCCTTTGCACGCGGGGGGGGCGCTGCGCGTTCCGGCGCGCCGGGCGCCGGGCTGGGCCTGGCCATTGTGGAGCGGGTGGCGCGCAGCCACGGCGGTCGACTGGAGCTGCGCAGCGCGGCCGGGCACGGGCTGCACGCGCGTCTGGTGTTGCCACTCGGGGATGGCGCTGAGCGACCAAGTTTTAGGTAAAAAGTGCCTTGAGCGCTTATTCCGTAAGCGCTAGCAGCTACAAAATTGGTAGTAAACCTTTGGCGGTCAATCGGCGTGCTGCCGACCCCCGTCGATACACCCTGATGGTGCTGCACACGCCCGCGCGGCCCAGCCACAGGTTTTGCCGATCGACGGGGTGCGCCCCCCAAGGCCGCGGTGGCGTGGCCGCTCAGCGGGGCGGCATCTTCAGCTTGCGGTACAGCGTCTGGCGGCTGATGCCTAGCTGGCGCGCGGCCTGCGACATATTGCCCCGTGCCGCTTGCAGGGCCTGGTCAATGGCCGCGCTCGACAGTTGTTGCAGGCTCTGCGTTGCGGGCGCACTGCCATGCGCGAAGGTGTGGGCCGCAGTGGCGTTTGGGTGGTCGGTGGGGGCGGCCGACCCCACCGCCAGCGCGTGCAACAGGTCATCGGGCATGTGCGCCCAGCCCAGCGTGTCTTCGCCTTCGCACAGCATGGCGCAGGCGGTGCGCAGCACGCTGGCCAGCTGACGCAGGTTGCCGGGCCAGGGGTAGGCGGCCAGGCGGGCCAGCAGGTCGGGCGCCACCTGCACCTCAAAACCCAGGCCCTGCTCGGTGGCCAGGTCGGTCAGCAGGCGCTGCAACAGCGCCTCAAAGTCGCTGCGCTCGCGCAGCGCAGGCAACTGCACCGTGAGGCCGTTGATGCGGTAGTACAGGTCTTGCCGAAAACGCCCTTGCTCTGCCGCCTGCATGAGCTGGTTGTGCGTGGCGCAGACCAGCGCAAAGTCCACCGGCACGGCCTTGCTGGCGCCCACCGGTGTCACGCTGCGCTCTTGCAACACGCGCAGCAGGCGGGTTTGCAGGGCCAGCGGCATGTCGCCGATTTCATCGAGGAACAGCGTGCCGCCATGGGCCTCGCGCAGGCGGCCGAGGTGGCCTTCTTTGCGTGCGCCGGTAAACGCTCCGGCCACATGGCCGAACAGCTCGGATTCGATGAGGTTCTCGGGGATGGCGGCGCAGTTGATGGCCACAAAAGGCGCATCGCAGCGGGGGCCGCTGGCGTGCAGTGCGCGGGCAAACACCTCTTTGCCCACGCCCGATTCACCCTGGATCAGCACCGGGATGGGTTTGGCCACCACGCGGCGGGCCTTGTCGGCGGCTGCGCGCCAGCGGGCGTCACCCGTGTCCAGCAGCGCGAGGGCGTCCTGCAGCAGTGCCGTGCGCGCCGCCGGGGCGTGCGCAGCGCCGGAGGGCCCCGCCCACGCGGCGGCATCCATCTGCACCTGGGCAAACAGCAGGGCGCCGTGCGGTGACCGCAAAGCCTGCGGCTGCTGGGGGCGGCGCTTGTGGTGTGAGAGCAGGTCATCCAGCCGCACATCGAGCACATGCTCCAGCAAGGTGGCGCCCACGTCGCCCGCTTGCAGGCCCAGCTGCGCCAGGGCCACGCGGTTGGCGCCCACGATCCAGCCGTCGGCAGAGACCGCCACGATGCCCTCGGCCACGCTGCCAATGCCCTCGGGCGCGCTGTGCAGGTGCAGGCGGATGTTGCGTTTGCAGGTGGCGGCCAGCAGGCGGTTTTCGATCATGCGGGCTGCGGTGCTCACCAGGCCCAGCGTGTGGGCGTGGCCGTTGCGGTAGTCGCCCGAGATGTCGAGGATGCCCAGCAGCTCGCCGGTGGCCGACAGGATGGGCGAGGCCGCACACGTGAGAAAGCTGTTGCGCTCCAGAAAATGTTCGCCGCCGTGCACCTCTACTGCGCAGGCCTCGGCCAGCGCCGTGCCGATGGCGTTGGTGCCCCGGTGCGCCTCGTGCCAGGATGCGCCGCTGGTCAGCGCCACGCGCTCGGCCTTGTCCACAAAGTAGGGGTCGCCCAGCGTGTGCATGAGCATGCCGCGCCGGTCGGCCAGCACCACCACGCTCTGGCTGTGGCGCACTTGCTCGAACAGGTATTCCATCACCGGCCGCGAATGCGCCAGCAGCTCGGGGTTGCTGGCCAGCACATGGCGCAGCGTGCCGCTGCTGGGGTGGTCAATGGCCGGGGGCCGCCCCGAGGGCAACAGACCGGCCGCCATGCTGCGCGACCAGGAGCGCGCCAGTCGATCGTCCACCAGGCCGCTGGGGCACTGGCCCGAGTCCAGCAAATGCTGGCGGGCCTGTCGCAGGGTGACGTGGGAAGTGTTGGGGCGCACGCTTTGTCTCCGTGCAGGGTCATGGTGCCCTGCTTTGATGGGGTGTTCTGGCCAGTATGGCGGGCTGCGCCACCGGGGGCAAGGGCACTGGCGCAAGGCGGGTGCCAACTGTTCCATTTCGTGACAGGTGTGCCGTACCGGCACAGGCCAGGGTTGTCCGCTGTGACAGCCGTCCACGCCGCCGATGCGAAAAATTCCAATGAAATCAACACCCCACGCACTGCGGCGCGCTGGCATGCGTTTTGAGTAGGACTTGGCATCGGACTGGTTGCCTTGGGGTCGGCATCTCTGAACTGAAAACACCCGTTCGGGCTGAGTCTGTCAAAGCCTTGCACAGCGCTTCGACAAGCCCCGCGTGAACGGTTGCAGTGGATGGCTACCGACTCAACAAAGCGCCCGCCCGGTGCCCACAACAACCGCAGGAGACAACACAATGACTGTTTACGCAGCCCCCGGCGCCGCTGGCGCCAAGATCGCCTACAAGCCCCAGTACAACAACTTCATCGGCGGCCAATTCGTGGCCCCGGTCAAGGGCCAATACTTTGATGTGATCTCGCCCGTCAACGGCAAGGTCTACACCCAGGCCGCCCGCTCCACTGCCGAAGACATCGAACTGGCGCTGGACGCCGCCCACGCCGCTGCCGACGCCTGGGGCAAGACCGACGCCGCCACGCGCGGCAACATCCTGCTGAAGATTGCAGACCGCATTGAGCAAAATCTGGAACTGCTGGCCTACGCCGAAACCGTGGACAACGGCAAGGCCATCCGCGAAACGCTGAACGCCGACATTCCACTCACCGTGGACCACTTCCGCTACTTTGCGGGCTGCGTCCGTGCGCAAGAAGGGGCTCTATCCAACATCGACGAGAACACCGTGGCGTACCACATCCAGGAACCCCTGGGCGTGGTGGGCCAGATCATTCCGTGGAACTTCCCCATCCTGATGGCGGCGTGGAAACTGGCCCCCGCCATTGGCGCCGGCAACTGCGTGGTGCTCAAGCCCGCCGAGTCCACACCCATCTCTATCCTGATCCTGGCCGAGCTGATTGCCGACCTGCTGCCACCCGGCGTGCTCAACATCGTCAACGGCTTTGGCCGTGAGGCGGGTATGCCGCTGGCCACGAGCAAGCGCATTGCCAAGATCGCCTTCACCGGCTCGACCAGCACGGGCCGCGTGATTGCACAGGCTGCCGCCAACAACCTGATTCCCGCCACGCTGGAGCTGGGCGGCAAGAGCCCCAACGTGTTCTTTGCCGACATCATGGACAAGGACGATGCGTTTTTGGACAAGGCGGTGGAAGGCTTGGTGCTGTTCGCGTTCAACCAAGGTGAAGTCTGCACCTGCCCTAGCCGCGCATTGATTCAAGAGTCGATCTACGACCAATTCATGGAGCGCGTGTTGAAGCGCGTCGCTGCGATCAAGCACATGAACCCGCTGGACACCGACAGCATGATGGGCGCGCAAGCCTCCAAAGAACAACTGACCAAAATCTTGTCGTACTTGGACCTGGGCAAGCAAGAAGGCGCCGAAGTGTTGGCCGGCGGCGGACAAGCCCACTTGGGCGGTGACCTGGAAGGCGGCTACTACGTGCAGCCCACGCTGTTCAAGGGCCACAACAAGATGCGCATCTTCCAGGAAGAAATCTTCGGCCCCGTGCTGGCCGTGACCACCTTCAAGGACGAAGCCGAAGCGCTGGCGATTGCCAACGACACGCTGTACGGCCTGGGCGCCGGTGTATGGAGCCGCAATGGCAACGTGGCCTACCGCATGGGCCGCGCCATCAAGGCCGGGCGGGTGTGGACCAACTGCTACCACGCCTACCCTGCCCACGCAGCGTTTGGCGGCTACAAGGAATCGGGCATTGGCCGCGAAACCCACAAGATGATGCTGGACCACTACCAGCAGACCAAGAACCTGTTGGTCAGCTACAGCGAAAACAAGCTCGGCTTCTTCTGATTTTGGGTGGCGGTCCAAAAACCGCCCCGGGCGTCGTTGCTCCGTCTGGCCGTGGCGCTGCCACTGCCTGCGACGGAGACGCCTGGCCAGGAACGGTTTGTGAACCGCTGAATACGCTGCTGGCGGTTCGTTGTTCCAACTTGCCACGGGCTCCTATGGCGGTGGCCAGCGGTGGGGCTTTATGGGCGGCTGCGCGTCGCTCCTCTCTGCCGCGCGGGCTGCGCGCCACGCATGGGCTTCCATGCGCATCTGTTCTCACTTACCAATCCAAAGAGGTTTCACGATGGCGACAACGTTTTTCATGCCCAGTGTCAACATCATGGGCGCAGGGTGCCTGCAAGAGGCCATGGCGGCCCTGAAAGGCCACGGCTTTCGCAAAGCACTGATCGTTACCGACGCCGTGCTCAGCAAGCTCGGCGTGGCAGCGCGCATCCAGGCCCGATTGGCCGGGCAGCAGATTGCCTCGGTGGTGTTTGATGGCACGCAGCCCAACCCCACGGTGGGCAATGTGCGCGCGGGGCTGGCGCAGCTGAAGGCTGAGCAGTGCGACTTCGTGATCTCTTTGGGCGGCGGCTCGCCGCACGACTGCGCCAAGGGCATTGCCCTGTGCGCTACCAATGGCGGCGAGATCGCTGACTACGAAGGTGTGGACCGCTCGGCCAAGCCGCAGCTGCCCCTGGTAGCCATTAACACCACAGCGGGCACCGCCAGCGAGATGACGCGCTTTTGCATCATCACCGACGAGACGCGCCACATCAAGATGGCCATCGTGGACCGCAATGTCACGCCCCTCCTGTCCGTCAACGACCCGGAGCTGATGCTGGCCAAGCCCAAGGGCCTGACGGCGGCGACGGGCATGGATGCGTTGACCCACGCGGTGGAGGCCTATGTGTCCACCGCCGCCACGCCCATCACCGATGCCTGCGCCTTGAAGGCCGTGGAGCTGATCGCTCGCCACCTGCGCACGGCCGTGGCCCAGGGCGACAACCTGCCCGCCCGTGAGCAGATGGCGTATGCGCAGTTCCTGGCGGGTATGGCGTTCAACAACGCATCGCTGGGCTATGTGCACGCCATGGCGCACCAGCTGGGCGGCTTCTACGACCTGCCCCACGGCGTGTGCAACGCGCTGCTGCTGCCGCACGTCGAAGCCTTCAACGTCCCCACATCCGCCGCGCGCCTGCGCGATGTGGCGCACGCCATGGGCGTGAACGTGGCGGGGCTGGACGCCGAAGCCGGCGCGCAGGCCTGCCTGGCCGCCATCCGCCAGTTGGCGCTGGACATCGGCATCCCCAAGTGCCTGAGCGACCTGGGCGTGAAAGAGGCCGACATTCCCATGCTGGCCACGAATGCGCTCAAGGATGCGTGTGGCCTGACCAACCCGCGCACGGCCACACAGGCCGACATCGAAGGCATCTTCCGTGGGGCCATGACGGCTTAATGCCATGAAGGCCATGGACGCCGCCCTACCGACCCCAGGCACCACCCCACCACCCCCACGGGTGGTGGCCACGCCCGCCGCGCTGGAGCTGGTGGCCTTGCTGCAAGCCAAGCATGGCCAGGACCTGATGTTTCACCAAAGCGGCGGCTGCTGTGACAACAGCGCCGCCAATTGCTACCTGCCCGGCGAGATCACCATGGGCGCGGGCGATGTGTACCTGGGCGACCTCGGTGGCTGCCCGTTCTACATCGGCAAAGCCCAGTACGAAACCTGGAAGCACACGCAGCTCATCATCGATGTGCTCGACGGACACGGCGGCGGCACCTTCTCGCTGGAGGGGCCCGAGGGCAAGGCATTCCACACGAGATCGCGGGTATTCACGGCGGCCGAGCTGGCAGCGCTGGGCATCAGCCCGTCTGTGCCTTGACTTTGTGCCGCGGATTCAAGTACGAAGTGCGCGACCCTAAAGTCTAAGCGGGGTGGTCTCAAGCCCGTAGAAGACCTCATGCGGAGTGCGCCAGC
>RCMZ01000312.1_pt1 | contig 28541 bp, 24 predicted proteins | sample 2041141 | NCBI WGS metagenome assembly RCMZ01 (sample SAMN09708263, study PRJNA481090) | Wastewater metagenome, whole genome shotgun sequencing project. | biome: sewage; isolation source: Davis station wastewater (DW) | place: Antarctica: Davis Station | collected 2010-03-01 | reverse complement strand
ACCTTATCCAGCAACGGCATGGCGCCAAAGGCCAGGGACACATCGGTGAATTTGAGCAGGGTCATGGGCATCTCCAAAAACAGGGCGCGCATTCTAACTGACTTGCCGGCTGCCCTGCTGACGTATCTTTGCGCCGACGGCCGCGTCGTTGCGCCTGTTGTCGTGCTGGCGCTTTCGCCGCCCGACCGCAAAAGGCTAAGCTAGACCGGTTTGCTGACGGCCCGTCCGTTAGCCTTGGCTTTTTTGCTTCGGAAGTCTCATGCGCGGTCGTCTGTTCAGTCTGTTTGCTTGCCTGTTTGCCCTCTCTTTCAGCCTCGACAGTGCCTACGGGGCCAACCTGGCCCAGCAGCGGCAATATTATGATGAAGCCAAGCGTGCCCTGGCCAAGGGTGACGACGGCCCCTATCAGCGCTACGCGGCCGCCCTGCAGGACTATCCGCTGCTGCCTTACCTGGCCTATGACGAGCTAACCGCCCGCCTGAAAAGTGCCAGCAACAGCGAAATCGAGAAGTTCCTCGCCGAACATGGCGACCTGCCCCAGGCCAGCTGGATGAAGTTGCGCTGGCTGCGCTGGCTGGCCGAGCGAGGCGAGTGGCAAACCTTCCTCAATTACTACGACCCCAAACTCAACTTCACCGAACTCGACTGCCTGTACGGCCAGTACCTGCTCAGTCACGGCCCGGCCGCCGAGGCCAATGCAGCCGCGGAAAAACTCTGGCTGGTGGGCAAGTCCCAACCGCAAGCCTGTGACGTGCTGTTCGAACGCTGGGCCGCCCGCGGCCAACTGAGCGAAAGCCTGCGCTGGCAGCGCGCCAAGCTGGCCGCCGAGGCGCGTAACTACGGCCTGGCCAGCCATCTGGTGAAGAACCTGCCAAGCCGCGCCCGACAGGGCGCACTGCTGGTTGAGGTGGCACAGAATCCGGCCCTGCTCAGCCAGACGGCACGTTTCAGCCCGGCCGACCCGGCCATGGCCGACGTGGTGGGCCTGGGCCTGCGCCGCCTGGCCCGCCAGGACCCGGAAAAAGCCCTGCAATTGCTGGAACTGTATGCGCCGCGTCAGGCGTTCTCCAAGGAAGAGAAAGTAGCCATTGCCCGCGAAATCGGTCTGACCTTTGCCAAGCGTTTCGACAGCCGCGCCCTGCCGGTCATGAGCCAGTACGACCCGGAGCTGCGCGACAACAATGTCTCCGAATGGCGCGCCCGCCTGCTGCTGCGCCTCGGCCGCTGGGACGATGCCTACCAGCTGACCCGCCAGTTGCCCGCCAGCCTTGCCGACAGCAACCGCTGGCGCTACTGGCAGGCCCGCAGCCTGCAACTGGCGCAGCCACAGAGCCAGCAGCCGCTAACCCTCTATCAGCCGGTGGCCCGTGAGCGCGATTTCTACGGCTTTCTCTCGGCTGACCGCATCCAGGTGCCCTACCAGTTGAAGAACCAACCCCTGGCGTTGGACGCTCGCACCATCCAGAAAGTCCGTAACACCGCCGGCATCCGCCGCGCTCTGGAGTTTCATGCCCGCGGCCAGATCGTCGATGGCCGCCGCGAGTGGTATCACGTCAGCCGCCTGTTCAGCCGCGATGAAATGGTCGCCCAGGCGCGCATGGCCTACGACATGCAGTGGTACTTCCCGGCCATCCGCACCATCAGCCAGGCGCAGTACTGGGACGACCTGGATGTGCGCTTCCCGATGGCCTACAAGGACAGCCTGACCCGCGCCGCCAAAAGTCGCAGCCTGCACTCCAGCTGGGTGTTCGCCATCACCCGCCAGGAAAGCGCCTTTATGAACGACGCCCGCTCCGGCGTCGGCGCCAGCGGCCTGATGCAACTGATGCCCGCCACCGCCAAGGAAACCGCCAAGCGTTTCGGCATCCCCCTCAGCTCGCCGCAGCAGGTGCTCAACCCGGACACCAATATCCAGCTGGGCGCCGCCTACCTGAGCCAGATCCACGGCCAGTTCAACGGTAATCGGGTACTGGCCACCGCCGCCTACAACGCCGGCCCCGGCCGCGTGCGCCAATGGCTGAAGGGCGCCAACCATCTGCCGTTCGACGTATGGGTGGAAACCATCCCGTTCGACGAAACCCGCCAGTACGTGCAGAACGTGCTGTCCTACTCGGTGATCTACGGCCAGAAGCTCAACGCGCCGCAACCCATGGTGGAATGGCACGAACGCTTTTTCGACGACCAATAAGGCGTAACTACTCGGCATAAAAAAGGGCGACTTCGAGTCGCCCTTTTTTATCTCTGCGTGCGCTTACTCCAGCACTTCCACCGCCATGCCCAACTGCAATTCACCGGGACCGCTGTGCAGCAGGTTCTGGCCGAAATACACCTCGCCTTCACGCTCACGGTAGGTCTTCAGGGTCGCCAGCGGCTCGCGGTCGCTGCTGCGCTCGCCCGTCTGCGGGTCCAGGGTGGTCATGATGCAGCGCGAGCAGCCCTTGACCAGGCGCAATTCCAGGGCGCCGATGCGAATGCGCCGCCACTGGTCTTCCGCGTAGGGCTCACTGCCGCTGATCACCAGGTTGGGCCGAAAACGCAGCATCTCCAATGGCCGACCCACCCGTGCCGACAAGTCATCCAGCGAGGCCTGACCGATCAGCAGCAAGGGGAAACCATCGGCAAAGCCCACCTGCTCGCCCACCTCGGCATAGCCGGTATCCACCTGCCGCGCTCGCTCCGCAGGCACCTGCACCAGCCGACACGGCCGCTGCAGCCAATCACTCAACCACAGGGCGGCAGCATCACCGGCATCCGGCACCTGCAAACTGTCACTCCACACCGTGACACCGCGCAACTCTGCCGCCGCATCCGGCACGGCCACCCGCAACTCCGGCCGACCGGCCACACTCAAGCGCAAGGCCTGGGTGCCTTGCCACTCGGCCTTGAGCTGGGTCAGCTGCGGCAACAGCCGTTGGGTCAGAAACCGCCCACTGACGGCATCGACTATCATCCAGCGACGATCACCGACCAGCCCCAAGGCATCCAGGGTCGCCTGCGACAGGCATTCACCGACCGCCGACTTGAGTGGAAAACGGTACAACCCGGAGAGACGCAACATGTTCAACCGCCCTGCCCTGAAAAAAACACCCGCCCACGTTACCCGAACCTTTGCGCTGTTTGCATGCACCGCCGTGCTCAGCGCGTGCAGCGGCACGGCACCTGGCAACCTCGGCATACAGGATGGACATCTGACTGACTGCCCGCCCAGCCCCAACTGCGTCAGCAGCCAGGCCCGCGACAGCGAGCACCGAATTGCGCCGCTGCCCCTGCAGGGCGACCCGGCCAACACCCGCACCCGCCTGCTCAGCCTGCTGGCGCAAACCCCGCGCGTTGCCGTGGTTACACAGGACGCGCACTACCTGCGGGCCGAGTTCACCAGCCAGGTCATGCGCTTCGTCGATGATGTGGAGTTTCTGATCGGCCCGGAGGCCGTGGAAGTGCGCTCGGCGTCACGCCTCGGCCACTCGGACCTTGGCGTCAACCGCGAGCGTATTGAAGGCTTGCGCCAGCAGCTCAGCCAGCCCTGAGCGTTTGCCCGGACTGGCTTGTACGAGCTTAGGACTCTTGTGGCTCGTCCAGCATCAGGCGCTGGCGCACCATATCGACCAATTTGTCGGGCTGAAACTTGGAGAGGAAGTTATCGCAACCGACCTTCTTGACCATGGCTTCGTTGAAGCTGCCGGACAACGAGGTGTGCAGCACCACATAGAGGTCTTTCAGGCGTGGATCGCTGCGGATTTCCGTGGTCAGGCGATAGCCATCCATCTCCGGCATTTCCGCATCGGTAATGACCATCAGCAGCTTTTCCTGCATATCCACCCCGGAGTCGGCCCACAGCTGCAGCATTTTCAGGGCCTTGAGCCCGTCACTGGCAACGTGGGTGCGAATCTGCAGCTGCGCCATGGTTTCCTTCAGCTGGGTCAGGGCGACGTTGGAGTCGTCCACCAGCAGCACTTCACGGCCCTTGGCTTTTTCCAGCAGCGGATCGCTGAGCTTCTCGGCCGAGACTTTGCTACTCATCGGCGAGATTTCCGACAGCACCTTCTCCACGTCGATCACCTCGACGATCTGGTCATCGACCTTGGTGATCGCCGTCAGGTAATGCTGCCGGCCGGCGCCACCGGGCGGCGGCAGGATCGATTCCCAATTGAGGTTGAGAATGCGGTCCACGCCCCCGACCAGAAACGCCTGCACCGAGCGGTTGTACTCGGTGACGATAATGGTGCTGTTCTCGCCCGGCACGATCGGGCGCATGCCGATGGCCTGGGACAGGTCGATCACCGGTAGGGTTTGCCCGCGCAAGTTGACCACGCCGCACACATAGGGATGACGCTGCGGCATCAGGGTCAGCTTGGGCAGCTGCAGCACTTCCTGCACCTTGAACACGTTGATGGCAAACAGCTGGCGCCCGGCCAGGCGGAACATAAGGATTTCCAGGCGATTTTCGCCTACCAGCTGGGTGCGTTGATTTACTGAGTCGAGAATGCCGGCCATTGCGCGCTCCTGTGAGATTTACCGAGTCTAGCCCAGCTTGCTGGCAACCGTATCGGCCAAAAATCCGCAAGCTGAACCCCTCGCGCGCGGATCCACGCGCTCAGGAAGGGTAACCGGTGATCTCGCGAATGCTCTGGTACAGCGGTTTGAGCTGCTTGTACATACGCTGGTAGACCTCCTGGTACAGGCGCTCGTAGGTCTGCTGGGCCGCCGCCTGCGGCATAAACACCTCGCCCACACGGGTCATGGCGGCAATCGCCGTGGTGAAGTCCGGATGCAGACCCAGGCCCACGGCGCAATCGATGGCCGCGCCTAGTCCGGAGGTTTCATAGGTGTGCGGCCGCTCGGCGGGCAAACCGAAGATATCCGCCGTCAGCTGCATGGCCGCATCGCTTTGCGAGCCACCACCTGACACGCGCAGGCGCACGATCTTGGTCCCCGAGCGCTTCTCGATCTTCTCCTTGCCCTGGCGCAGGGCGTAAGCCAGGCCCTCGAGAATCGCCCGATACAAGTGCGCGCGAGTGTGCACATCGCCAAAACCGATGATCGAACCCTTGGCTTCCAGCCCTGGCTCGCGAATCCCCGGCGACCAGTAGGGCTGCAGCATCAGGCCCATGGAGCCGGCCGGCACGCTGTTGACCAGCTCGTCGAACAGGGTTTCAGGCGCCACGCCCAGCTCCTTGGCGCGCTGCATCTCGCGCAAGCCGAACTGCTGCTTGAACCAGCTGACCATCCAGAAGCCTCGAAAGATCATCACCTCGGTGTTGAAGTGATCGGGGATGGCCGATGGATACGGCGGGATCAGCGGAATGGTTTCCAGGTATTTGCTGCGCGTGGTGTTGATGGTGGCCGTGGTGCCATAGGACAGGCAGGCGGTGCTCGGGTCGACACCACCGGCGCCGATCACCTCGCAGGCCTTGTCGGCGCCCGCAGCGATCAGCGGCAAGCCCTCGGGAATGCCGGTATGGCGGCTGGCCAGGGCCGTAACATGACCGAGCAATTCGCCGGGCTTGCGCAGCTCCGGCAATTGCTCGCGGCGGATCGGCATGGCCTGCCACTTCCAGTCCCGCGGCGCCGCCCACTTCAACCGCTTGTAGTCGAATGGCAGATAGGCCACGCAACAGGCCACCGAGTCGACGAACTGGCCGGTCAGGCGATGGGTGAGAAAGCCCGAGAGCAGCAGCATCTTGTCGGTCTTGGCCCAGATTTCCGGCTGTTCCTGGGCGATCCAGTTGACCTCGGCCTGGGCGCGAAAGTAATCCACCGTCGCCTCTTCGCCGATCAACTTGAACAGCCAACCCCAGGGCCCCTTGATCTTGCCGCGCACGGCGGCGCGACGCTGATCGAGCCAGAGTATGGCCGGGCGCAGCGGCTGGCCCTGGGCGTCGACATTGATCAGGGTGCCGCGCTGAGTGGTCAGCGCCACGCCCTTGATCAGGCGCTTATCGATGCTCACCTGCTCCCAGAGCAAGCGGCAGGCCTCGCCGAGGCTGGCCCAGTAATACTCCGGGTCCTGCTCGGCCCAGCCGGGCTGCTTGGAATAGTAAGCCTCCAGCTCGACCTTGCCCTTGCCGAGCAGATTGCCTTCGAGGTCGAACAGCAGCGCGCGCACGCTCTGGGTGCCATTGTCGATGGCCAGCACATAGCTCTTTTCGCTCACGCGGGCGTCCTCATAACAGCGTCCGCCGGCAGGCTGTAACAGCGCTGCCAGAGGTCCAGGTAGTTTTGCTGCTCACGGACCCAACGCGGGTCATCCCAGCCCAGGCGGGCCTGACACAGCTCGCGGATACGCGGCAGTTCGGCCGCGGCGCCGTGGGCCAACAGCAGGCCCAGGCGGGTGCGGCGCAGCAGCAGGTCGTCCAGATGCAGCACCAGCTCGTGCTCGGCGGCAAACGCCAGCTCGGCCCACAGGGTTTCTGTCGCGCCCACTGTTTCCTGACCCAGCTGAGCCAGCAGCTCGGCCACCTGCGGTAAGGCGCGACCGTAACGCCCAGCCAGCCGCCGTTGCTGAGCAGTACTCAGGCCGGGCAACGGCAGCGCCGGCGTGGAGGCGAACACGGCGCTGCCGGCATCTTCCACAGGCCGGCCGACAAACCCGGCACAGGCCTGCAACACCTCCAACGCCAGCAGGCGGAAGGTGGTCAGCTTACCCCCCGCCAGGGTCACGCAACCGGGCTCAACCCATAGCGCATGTTCGCGTTTTTCATCCGACGGTTTCTTACCCGCCGTGGCTGGCTGCCCGTCAGCCACCACCGGGCGCACCCCGGCCCAACTGGACAACACATCGGCGCGGCCAATCTGCGCCGCCGGAAACTGCTGGGCACAGGCCGCCAGCAGGTAGTCGACCTCGGCCGCGCTGATGCGAGCATCCTGATTCAACGACTCGGCATGATCGAGGTCGGTGGTACCAATCACCGTCGCGCCCTCCCAGGGGAAGACAAACACCGGGCGCTGATCTTCACCGTGCATAAAGCTCAAGGCATGGGCCAACGGCAGGCGCCAGGCTGGCAGCAGCAGATGGCTGCCACGCAGCGGACGGATATGTTCAAGGCCGGTCTTGCGCCGCAACTCATCGGCCCAGGCGCCGGTGGCCTGAGCCACGGCGCGGCTGCGCAGGTCAAATGACTGGCCGCTTTCGCCATCCTCAACCCGCACGCCGATGACCCGCTCGCCCTCGCGTAACAACTCGACCACCCGCAGGCCATTGAGCGCCTCGCCGCCGTCGGCGCGCGCCTCGCCGAGCACACGCAGCACCAGCCGCGCATCATCAGTGACCGCATCGTAAAACTGCGTGGCGCCTTGCAGGCCCGGCTCACGCAGCCCAGGCGCCAGGTAACGCAGTTGTTGCAACGGGTAGTACAGGTGGTTGCGTTTGCCGGCCAACGCGTCGTACAGCGCCAACAAACCGCCAAACACCCTGGGGCCTGGAAATGCGCCCTGATAATGAGGAAACAAGAAGCTCAGTGGATCGACCAAGCCTGGCGCTTCACTGAGCAAACGCTGGCGCTCACGCACCGAATCACGGGTCAGGCCAATCTGGCCTTTGGCGATATAGCGCAGGCCGCCATGCACCATCTTCGATGAACGACTGGAGGTGCCCCAGGCAAAATCGCGCTGCTCGATCAGCAGGCATTTCCAGCCGCGCCGCGCAGCCTCACGGAGAATACCGGCACCACTGATGCCGCCGCCGACCACAATCAGGTCCCAGTCGCGCGCTGCCAACTCGGGCAGCGCGCGCTCACGCCAGGCGGCGTTCCAGGTCATCGCCGTCAGTCCTGCAACAACACGCCGGGGTTGAGGCGACCATCCGGATCAAAATGCCCGGCCATGGCCTTGAGTGCCGCCATGCCCAGCTCGCCCTTCTCCACCGCCAGGTACGGTGCATGGTCGCGGCCAACACCGTGCTGGTGGCTGATGGTGCCGCGATTGTTGGCGATGGCGCTGCATGCCGCATGCTTGAGCTTCTGCCAGCGCTCGAACGTGCCGGCATAGGTGCTCGCCGGGCGGAACACATAGCTGGTGTAGATGCTCGACCCCTCGCCATACACATGGGACAGATGGGTAAACACATGCACCCGCTCGCCCTCGGCGCTCAGGCCGTCACGCAGGCTGGCTTCGACCTTGTTCAGCAGGTTGTCGACGTTCGACCAGTCGGTGGCGGTTTCCAGGGTATCCACGGCATAACCGGCTTCCCACAGGCCATGGCGCAGGTACGGGAAACGGAAGCGCCCTTCGGCCCACTTGCTGCCCAGCAAGGTGCCGGTAAACACCCCAGCAAACGCCTTGAGCAGTTTCTTCGCCTGTTTCAGCGAAGCAGCGTTCTGCGCACGATTGCCGGTGACGCCAAACGTCATCATGCATTTGCCGACGCCCGCGCCGCGTAAGGCTAAATATTTCTCCAGCAGGCTGATCTGTCCCGGATGGCCGGCCAGGGCCAGCTGAGTCTGGGTCTCGATGGCATTCGACAGGCGCAACATCGACAGCGGCACGCGCGCTTGAGTCAGCTCGCGGATGGCCAGCAGGGCCAACTGCCACGAAGGGAAAAACACCGCATAAAAACGCTCCTGCTCGGCCAGGCGGGTGACCCGCACCTTGACCTCGGAAACGATGCCAAAGCGCCCTTCCGAGCCCATGACCAACTCGCGCAGGTCAGGCCCCGCCGCTGAAGCCGGAAAGGTCGGAATCTCCAGGGTGCCGGCAAAGGTTTCCAACTTGCCGCCAGCAAACACCTGCTCGATGCGCCCGTAGCGCAAGGATTGCTGACCGCTGGAGCGGGTTACCACCCAACCGCCGAGGGTCGACAGCTCCCAGGACTGCGGAAAGTGCCCCAGGGTGTAACCACGGGCGCGCAGCTGGCTTTCCACCTGCGGACCATTGGCACCGGGACCGAAGGTGGCGATCTGACTCTGCTCGTCCAGGTCGAGCAAGCGGCTCATGCGCTCCAGCGACAGGCACAGCACCGGCTGGTCAACGGCTTGCGGGTTGATATGCCCGGCCACCGAGGTGCCACCGCCGTAAGGAATCAATAGCACGTTGTGCTCGACGGCCCAGCTCATCAACTCGCGGATCTGCGCCGCGGTTTCCGGGTAGGCCACGCCATCGGGGAACACACCGAAATCACCGGAGCGCATCGCCAGCCAGTCCGGCAGGCTCTGGCCGCGGGCATGGCGCACGCGGTCTTCGGCGTTAGTCACCACCAGCGGATGATCCGCTAGGCGCGAGGCCGGCACCTTGGCCAGCACCTCGGCCAGGGTCGCATCGGCGAGCTTTTGTCCGCTGCCAATCAGCTCGGCGAGAAACGCCTCGCCATGGGCTGGCAGATCCACCACTGTCGCCTCGTCACCCCAACCATTCCAACGCCGCATGCCACTCTCCTCGCTTGCACCAATGCCTGTTTCGAACCTGCTTACAGGCTGCCTATACTAGCCGCCTGCTGCGCGCCGTCACTGTCGAAACGAGCCAGCCGCAGTTGCCAATCAAGCCACCGCAAAATAAGAACAAGACCATGCCCAGCCTTGGCTACACCTCAGTCCCCGCCCTGCTCAAATACCTGCGCTACGCCGAACATATGGGCTTGAGCACAGAGGCCGCCCTGCATGCCGCGCAGATCAGCAGCGATGAGCTGCGCGACAACAGCCAGCGCATCCCCAGCGAGGTGCACGAACGGCTGATCGACCACCTGATGCAGGTCTCCGCCGACCCACTGTTCGGCCTGCACGCCGCGCGCTTCGTGCAACCGGGTTCATGGAGCGTGCTGGGCTACATCACCATGAACTGCGCCACCCTTGGCGAAGCCATGAGCCGTATCGTGCCGTTTGAAAAACTGGTCGGCGACATGGGCGTCAGCCGCATCGAAGCCGCCGACGAGCAGGTGCGCCTGATCTGGAGTTGCCGCCACCAAGGCGCAGAGATCCGCCGCCACATGGTGGAAAACGTCCTCGCCTCCTGGCTTTTATATGCGCGCTGGATCGCCGACATGAATCGCTCGCCGGCCGAAGTCTGGTTCGAGCATGCACAGCCGGCCGGCACCCAACTGAGCGACTACACCGAGGTGTTCGGCTGCCCGATCAAGTTCGAGCAACCCTGCAACGCCCTGCTGGTGCCGCTGGAATACCTCGCAGTGCCGCTGCGCCAGGCCGACGCCAACTTGCTGCGCACCCTGGAAGAACACGCCCTGACCCTGATGGCCGGGCTGGACGACGACGAGCCGTTACCACAGCGGGTGAAAAACGCCCTGCGCCTGCTGCTCAAGGACGGCCTACCGCGCAAGGAACGAGTCGCAGAGAAATTCAACATGACCGTGCGCACCCTGCAGCGCCACCTGCAACTGGCCGGCAGCAGCTACCAGGAAATCCTCGACCAGCTGCGCCAGGAACTCGCCGAACACTACCTGCTGCGCAGCGACCTGCCGATCCAGGACATCGCCAGCTACCTGGGATTCACCGAGTCGCGCTCCTTCCACCGCAGCTTCAAAGGCTGGACCGGGATGACGCCGGGGGAGTTTCGAGAAAAGGCGCGCCAGCCGTGACGCACAACGTCAACCCAGCAGCTCACTAAAGGCAATAAAGCGCACCGCGTCGCCTTCGTTCAAGGTGCTGTTTTCCAGCACTTCCACCAGGCCATCGGCCCAGGCGGCGCTGCGCAATACGCCGGAGCTTTGATTCGGGTAGAGCACCGCACGACCCTGCTCAATGCGTGCACGCAGGTATTCGCGGCGCTTGCCCGGCTTGCTCCAGGCAAACGCTGCTGGCACCTGAAAGCCCAGCGGCTCGACCGCGGCCACGCCCAGGCGGCGCAGCAGATACGGCCGCGCCAGCAGGCCGAAGGTCACCAGGGTCGAAGCCGGATTACCCGGCAGGCCGATCACCGGCACGCCGCGATAGTGCCCGCAGGTCAGCGGTTTGCCCGGTTTCAGCGCCAGCTTCCAGAGGGTCAACTCACCCTCAGCGCGCAATACCTCGCCGAGAAAATCCGCCTCGCCCACCGACACACCGCCGGTGGACAAAATCAGGTCGACATCCTGCAACGCGCCCAGAGCCGCACGAGTCAGCACCAGGTCATCGGCCAGAATACCGCCATCCACCACGCTGCAACCCAGACGCTGCAGCCAGCCGATCAGTAGTTGTCGATTGCTGTTGTAGATCTGCCCAGGCCCAAGGGCCTTGCCCGGCTCGACCAACTCGTCGCCAGTGGACAACACCGCCACCCGTGGCCGGCGGCGCACGCGCAGTTCAGCCGCGCCGAGGGACGCCGCCAGACCGAGTTCAATCGGCGTCAGCCGGGTGCCAGCCTCCAACACCAACTCACCCGCGCGGGTTTCCTGGCCTTGAGGGCGGACGTTTTGGCGCAGCTTGAGCGGTTGTTTGAACAGCACGCGGCCATCGGCCAGCAGCTCGACGTTTTCCTGCATCTCGACACAATCGGCGCCCGCCGGCATGGGCGCGCCGGTGAAGATGCGCGCGCAGGTGCCGGGTTGCAGTGCGGCAGGCGCCGCACCGGCAAAAATTCGCTGACTGACGGCCAATGGCTCGCCCTGCCAGTCGTTCAGGTACAGGGCATAACCGTCCATGGCGCTGTTGTCCCACGGCGGCAAGTCCAGCCCAGCCAGCAGCGGCTCGGCCAGCACGCGGCCATCAGCCGCGGCCAGCGCCACGCACTCGACCTCGCTAATCGGCGCACTGGCGGCCAACTCCAGCAGGCGCTGCAGCGCTGCCTCAAGGGGCAACAGGCCCGGCTGGGCGCAGCAATCGCTCATGCTGATTACCCTCGGCTCGGGCAGGCCGCAGCCGCCTTCAGATGAGGGACGAAATTGCACGGGCGATGGCGGGCATCCAGTTGCTCGGCGAGGATGCCGTCCCAGGCCGTGCGACAGGCATTGGTCGAGCCCGGCAGGCAGCACACCAAGGTGCCGTTGGCCAAGCCGGCCAGGGCGCGCGATTGAATGGTCGAGGTGCCGATATCGGGCACGGATATCTGCCGGAACAACTCGCCAAAACCGTCCACCTGTTTATCCAGCAAACAGGTGACGGCTTCCGGCGTGCTGTCGCGACCGGTGAAGCCGGTGCCGCCGGTAATCAGCACCACCTGCACCTGATCCTCGGCGATCCACTGGGCTACCTGGGCGCGAATCTTGTACAGGTCATCTTTGAGCAACACCCGCTCGGCCAGGTTATGACCCGCCACCGTGAGGCGATCAACGAACAACTGGCCCGAGGTATCAGTAGCCAGCGAACGGGTGTCGCTGACGGTCAGCACAGCAATATTCAGCGGCACAAAAACCGCTTCGGCGTTATGGCTCATGACGCAATCCGGTTGAGATGAAAACAGGCCGGTGTTATACCACAGGCCCCAGCCAGAGCACCGCCATGCAGCCGCCAAGCCCCCTACCCAGCGCCCTTTCCACCTGTTCCGTGTTGCTGTTGGCCGGTGGCCGTGGCCAACGCATGGGCGGCCAGGACAAAGGCCTTTTGGACTGGCACGGCCAACCGCTGATCGCCCACCTGCACGCCCTGACCCGGCCGCTGAGCGACGACCTGATCATCTCCTGCAACCGCAACGCCGAGCGCTACCGCGCCTATGCCGACCGCGTGGTGCACGACCGTGAAGGCGACTTCCCCGGCCCCCTGGCCGGCATCCGTGCAGGCCTCGCCGTGGCGCGCCACCCCCAGGTATTGATTTTGCCGTGTGATGCGCCATGCCTGGACAGCGCCCTGCTGCACAGCCTGCTGAGTGCGGCCGGCGACACCCCGGTGATGCTGCGCCAGGGCGAACATTGGCAGCCGTTGTTCTGCCTGCTGCCGCGCCACTTGCTCGGCGCCCTCGACGCCGCTTGGGCAAACGGCGAGCGCAGCCCGCAACGCCTGCTGCGCCAACTCGGCGCCCGCGCATTGGACTGCGCCAGCGACGACCCGCGCCTGGCCAACCTCAACACCCCGGAGCTGCTCAAGGCCGCGCCGAGCTTGAACGGGTGAATAAAACCCACTCGCAGGCTGCCCGAACCGGCTCAAGAATTTTGCGCTAAGCCCTTGTCAAATAACCTTTTCTGAGTAGAATTGGGCGCATTCGGAGTGTAGCGCAGCTTGGTAGCGCGTCTCGTTCGGGACGAGAAGGTCGCAGGTTCGAATCCTGTCTCTCCGACCAAATCCCAATAAAAAACCCGCCTTCATCGGCGGGTTTTTTATTGCCTGCGATTTGTGCAAGGCAATGCGGACAATTCGCTGACCACGCTTCAGCCACGCAAGAAGCTGGCAACCTGTTCGGCCTCGAACGGCCAGTTGAGTTCGGCGCCGTTGTCGGTGCGGCGCAGCACGGGGATGCGCAGAGCGTAGTGGTCGACCCACTCTTCGCGCTCGACGATGTCGAGTAGCTCCACCAGCAGACCATGTTCGACGAAGGGCAGTAGCACTGACTCGGCCACCTCGCAGAGGTGGCAGCCGAGGGTGCCGAACAGTTGGCATTCAGGAATCATGATGGCGCCTCCAAGCTCTCTCAGAGGCGCAGTTTAGCGCGCTTACTCGGCGCTGGCAGGGCTGTCGACGCTCGGCGACACCAGGTTTTGCAGGCCGTCGAGCAGGCTCTGGTTGAAGCTGTCGGCCTTGTCCAGACGCTTGGCGTCGAAACGCTCGTCGAGGCTGAACACGCCATGCAGCATTTGCTCCAGGGTGCCACGGCCATTGTCGCTGGCCTCGGCGCTGCTGCGCAGGGCTTCCAGCAGGCCCTGGGCATAGTCGATCAGGCTGGCGTTGACGGCACTCGCTGCCTGGCCACCCTCCTCGGCCACGGCACTGTAGGCATCGGTGGCCTGGCGCACGCGGGTCTGGGTCAGTTGCAGGGACATGGAGGCCAGCTGCTCGCCATCCAGTTGCAGCTTCATGGCCTGGTCGAAGGCGCCACCGATATCGCCGGCGTAAAACTTGTCGGACAGCTCAGCCACCTGGCCAAACAGTTTGTCCAGGGCCGCGCGCTCCTCATCATCCAGCGCGCCCTCAATGCTGACCTGAAAACCGGCCATCTGCAGGCTGCTGGACTGCTGGTTGATTTGCACGGCGCTGCCACTGCCATTGCTGGCGGCGGCCACGCTGGTTTGCGAATAGCTGGCAGAGGCCTGGGCCACAGCGATGCGCAATTTATCGCCATCGCGGGTGGTGATGTTCAGCTCGAAGGTTTGCGCCTGGGCGGCAAAGCGTTCGCTGTAGGCCGCGACGGCGGTGCTGCCGGTCGTGGTCGTAGCGGGCGGCGTGGCGTAGGCCTGATCGAGGCCGGCAAAACCGTCCTGAATGCGCTTGTAGGTGTCGTCGATATTGGCCGCCACCTGGCCACCGAGCACGCCGAGGCCATCGAGAATCTTGCGTGCCTCGGCAAAGCCCTGCTCGACACCATCACGGGCCTGGCTGAGGACTTTTTGCAGTTGCGCCGAATCCGCGCCGCTAGCGGCTTCGCTGCGCAAGCGCTGGTCGATAAAACCGAGAACCCGCTCAGCGACTTTCTCCGGGCTGTAATCGCTGGCCTTGCCGGCCAAGGCGCCCGGTTGCAGGCCCAGACGTTCGGCCAGGCGATTGGCCAGGGTTTGCTGGGCATCGACACTGCCGCGGGCAGTGGACTGGGTACTGGACTGCGGTGCGCGGGCGGCACCGGGGGAAAGCGAGGCCAAGGTAGTCATGGCGGTGTACCGGGTTAGAGAAACACGCCTTGTTGGCGGCCCCATCACAGCAAACTTGAACTTTACCCGGCGCCAGCCGACCAATGGCCAGCAGCGCACGCAACATGCCGCGACGAACACGCCTGCCTTGGCAGTCGCGGCAATCGTTATACTCGCCCCCACTTTGACCCTGGAGCATGCCATGACTATTTCCCTGTACGCCGCCTCAATCCCCGTGTTCAAGCAAATGCTCGGCAGCCTCAGCGACCTGCTGCACAAGGCCGAAGCCCATGCCAGCAGCAAGAGCATCGAGCCCAACGCCCTGCTGCAGGCGCGCCTGTTCCCGGACATGTTCGCCCTGAGCCGGCAGGTGCAGATTGCCGCCGACTTCGCCCGTGGCGTGTCGGCCCGTCTGGCCGGTGCCGAAGTGCCCAAGTACGCCGACGACGAACAGAGCTTTGCTGACCTGCAAGCCTTGCTGAGCAAGAGCCTGGCGTTTATAGACAGCTTCAGCGCGGAGCAGATCGACGGTCACGAAGACCGCGAAATCATCACCCGCCCCGGCACCCCGAAAGAAAAGCGCTTCAGCGCCCAGGACTACCTGCTCAGCTATGGCCTGCCGCAGTTCTTCTTCCACGTGACCACCGCCTACGCGTTGCTGCGCCACAACGGCGTGGAAGTCGGCAAGCGCGACTACATGGGCACCTACTAAGCCCTGCGCGGGATCACCGCCTGCGTTCGGCCCCGAGCGCAGGCCGCGGACTGACCCACATCAACTCCGGCGAGCAGCGGTAGCCTGTAAAGCCAATCTCTCCTAGACCTGCAGGTCTGCCTTGGGCATGCTCGCCCGCTGCTGCCGGAGATCCCTTTTGTTCGCTAACTTACTGATTATCCTCACCGCCTCGCTGGTGGTTATCGCCCTGTTTCGCCGCCTGCGCCTGCCGGCGGTGCTGGGTTATCTGTGTGTCGGCCTGCTGATCGGTCCGAATGCCTTCAACTGGGTCAACCATTCGGCCGACCTGCCACACCTGGCCGAACTGGGCGTGGTGTTCCTGCTGTTTACCCTCGGCCTGGAATTCTCCCTGCCGCGCATGCTCGCGCTGCGGCATGTGGTGTTTGCCCTGGGCGGCCTGCAGGTGTTGGTGAGCACAGCGGTGCTAGGCGGTTTGCTGTTCTGGTTCGGTTTGCCACTGGCCGTGGCCCTGGTGTTGGGCGCCGGTTTAGCGCTGTCGTCGACGGCGATCGTCAGTCGGGAGCTGAGCAGCCTCGGAGAAATTTTCAGTCGCCATGGCCAGAATGCCATCGGCGTCTTGCTGTTTCAGGACCTGGTGGCCGTACTGCTGCTGACCCTGCTGCCGGCGCTCACCGCCGACAGCAGCGGCGTCTGGTATGTGGAGCTGGGCCTGACCCTGGGCAAGGCGGTGCTGCTGTTTATCGGTTTGCTGCTGGCCAGCCGCTGGGTGCTGCCACGGCTGTTCCATGAAGTGGCGGCGGCTCGTTCGCCGGAGCTGTTTGTCACCCTCGCCCTGGTGATTGTGCTGCTGACGGCCTGGCTGACCCACCTACTGGGGCTGTCGATGGCGCTGGGCGCGTTTCTTGCCGGCATGCTGCTGGGCGAAAGCCATTATCGCCACCAGATCGAGGCGGACATCCGCCCGTTCCGCGACATTCTCCTCGGCCTGTTCTTTGTCAGCGTCGGCATGCTCATCGACCTGCAGCAATTTGCCACCGAGGGTTGGCTGATTCTGGCGGTGACCCTGGGCCTGATGCTGATCAAAGGCAGCGTGGTGGCCCTGCTGGTCAAGCTGCGCGGCGCGGACAACCAGACCGCCTGGCGCAGCGGCCTGGCCCTGGCCCAGGGCGGCGAATTCTGTTTTGCCCTGATGGCGCAGATCGAACAGGCACAACTGCTGCCCGGTCCCCAGGCCAAGCTGTTGCTGGCCGCGACCTTCTGTTCCATGGCCCTGACACCCTTACTGCTGCGCGCCGCGCCGGCCCTGGCCGCACGCCTGCAGCGGGCGCCCAACCGCGAGTTGCAACTGGACGCCATCAGCCAGGCCACGGCCCAGGTACAAGGCCATGTGGTGATTTGCGGCTACGGCCGGGTTGGCCAGTCCATCGGTCGTTTCCTACGCCTGGAACAGCAGGAATTTATCGCCCTCGATGACGACCCGATCCGCGTGCAGGAAGCCACCGCCGGCGAAGACCATGTGCACTACGGCGATTCCAGTCGTACCGACCTGCTGCTGGCTGTGGGCATGCTGCGCGCACGCCTGTTGGTGGTAGCCGTGGACAAGACCGATATCGCCCTGCACATCGTCAAACAGGCCCGCAGCCTGCACCGCCATCTGCCGATTCTGGTACGCACCCGCGACGACAGCCAGCAAGCCGAACTGCTGGCCGCCGGCGCCAGCGAAGTGGTGCCCGAACTGCTGGAGTCCAGCCTGATGCTGGCCTCCCACGCCCTGGTCATGCTCGGCGTGCCAGAGCAAAGGGTGCAGGGGCATATCGACCTAGTGCGACGCAGCCGCTACAAACTGCTGCACGGTTATTACCATGGCGCCCACAACAACCTGCTGGATGCCCAGGGCCGGCCGCGCCTGTTGATGCACGCCGTGACCCTGAGCGCCGATGCCCATGCCTGCGGGCAAAACCTGCCGGCCCTGGCGCTGGAGCAGCTGGGCCTGGAAGTACAAGGGGTGCGCCGCGACGGCATGGAGCTGGCCCTGGACGCGAGCACCTACCTGAGCGCCGGCGACGCGGTGCTGTTGGCCGGCCCGCTGGAGGCCATCGAGGCCGGTGAGGCGCGTCTGCTGGGCGGTTTGCGTTAAGTCATAACGACGGGCAATCACAGAACTGATCAGTCGCCAACCGACTAAGGTCTAAAAGCCAACCCGCGATCTCCGTGGTTAAGTCACGCCGCTGTAACGGAACTTTCACATTCCACTCAGCCTGCCGACCTCACCAGGAGCCAACAATAATGAAAGCCACTCCCCTTGCCCAAGCCATCGCCCTCGCCGGCGTGGGCGCTTGCCTGACCCTGCCAAACCTGGCGCACGCTGATTTTATCGCCGACAGCAAAGCCAGCCTGGAGCTGCGCAACTTCTACATGAACCGCGATTTCCGTCAGGATGGCGGCAACCCCGCTGCGGGCGCCCTGAAGGGCAATGCCAAGGCTGAAGAATGGGCGCAAGGCTTTCTCCTGCGCGCCGAATCGGGTTACACCGAAGGCACCGTCGGCGTGGGCATCGACACCATCGGCACCCTGGGCGTCAAACTCGACTCCGGCCGCGGTACTGCCGGTACCGGCATCCTGCAACTGGACCGCGAAACCGGTCAGGCTCAGGATGACTACGGCGACCTGGGCGTGACGGCCAAAGTGCGCGTATCCAAGAGCATCCTCAAGGCCGGCACCCTGATGCCCAAGCTGCCGGTGCTTCTGTCCAACGACTCACGCCTGCTGCCGCAGAGCTTCCAAGGCGGCCAACTGAACTCAATGGAAATCGACGGCCTGACCTTCGATGGCGGCCAACTGAGCCGCGTCAACCAGCGTGATTCCTCGGACCACGAGGTGATGACCCTTACCAGCAGCAGTAATGCCGCCCGTGGTTTCACCGGCCTTCCCGGCACAGGTCAGGGCAGCGATGAGTTCAACTTCGCCGGTGCCGGCTACAAGTGGAACGACCAGCTGACCACCAGCTACCACTACGGCAACCTCGACCAGTACTACAAGCAGCACTACCTCAACGCCGTACATGTGCTGCCAATTGCCGACAAGCAAAGCTTGAAGACTGACCTGCGCTTTGCCCGCTCCACTGACGACGGCCAGACCAACGTCGACAACAAGGCCCTGGGTGCCATGTTTACTTACGCCCTGGGCTTCCAGAGCTTCGGCCTGGGCTATCAGACCATGAGCGGCGACACCGGCTTTGCCTACGTCAACGGCACCGACGCTTACCTGGTGAACTTCGTGCAGATCGGCGACTTCGCCTTCAAGGACGAGAAATCCTGGCAGGCGCGCTACGACTACAACTTCGCCGGCATGGGCATCCCCGGCCTGACCTTTATGACCCGTTACATCAACGGCAGCGATGTTGACCGTGGCGCAGCGCTCAGCGAAGGCAAGGAATGGGAACGCGACATGGACATCGCCTATGTCGTGCAGGAAGGCGACTTCAAAGGCGTGGGCGTGAAATGGCGCAACGCCACCACCCGTTCCAACTTCGGCAACGACTTGGACGAAAACCGCCTGATCCTCAGCTACACCCTGGCACTCTGGTAACAGCCCGGCAATGCAAAAGCCCGCTCAGTTGAGCGGGCTTTTTTATGCGCGGCAAACGCCGTTTGCCGGTCAGTGCAGGATCTGGCTAAGGAACAGCTTGGTCCGTTCGTTCTGCGGGTTGCTGAAGAAGCTGTTCGGCTCGCCCTGTTCGACGATCTCACCCTTGTCCATAAAGATCACCCGGTTCGCCACGGTGCGGGCGAAGCCCATTTCGTGGGTCACGCAGAGCATAGTCATGCCGTCTTCGGCGAGGCTGACCATGGTGTCGAGCACTTCCTTGACCATCTCCGGGTCGAGGGCCGAGGTGGGCTCGTCGAACAGCATGATCTTCGGTTTCATGCACAGCGCGCGGGCGATCGCCACCCGTTGCTGCTGGCCGCCGGAAAGCTGGCCGGGGAACTTGTGCGCCTGCTCGGGAATGCGCACGCGCTCAAGAAAGTGCATGGCGATTTCCTCGGCCTGGCGCTTGGGCATCTTGCGCACCCACATCGGCGCCAGGGTACAGTTCTGCAGCACGCTCAGGTGCGGGAACAGGTTGAAGTGCTGGAACACCATGCCCACTTCGCGGCGGATCGCCTCGATATGCTTGAGGTCGCTGGTCAGTTCGGTGCCATCAACGACAATGCGTCCTTGCTGGTGCTCCTCCAGGCGGTTGATGCAGCGGATGGTGGTCGACTTGCCCGAACCGGACGGCCCGCACAGGACGATGCGCTCGCCCGGCTGCACGCTGAGGTTGATGTCTTTCAGCACATGGAACTGGCCGTACCACTTGTTCACGCCCTGCAGCAGAATCATCGGCTCGGCGTTGGTTTGTTTGTTGGCTTCACTCATCATTATCTCCTCAGAGGCGCTGATTCAGGATTTAGCGAGCTAGAGCCAGGCAAGGCGCAACGACCAACGGAAGTAACAGCCAAAGGCTGGCCCGAAGGGTGAAGCGCCAGCGAATCAAACAGTCGAGGAAGCGGAATGTACGTCTGTACATGAGCATTCCGAGAGTGTTTTCAACGCCGCCTGGCCGACGCGCAGCAAATACTGAACAGCTCCTAACGCTTGTGGCCGGTGTCCAACTTCCGCTCCAAATGCATGGAGTAGCGGGACATGCCGAAACAGAAAATCCAGAACACCAGGGCCGCGAACACATAGCCCTCGGTGGCCATCCCCAGCCAGGCCGGGTCGGTGGTGGCTTGCTTGATGCTGTTGAGCAGGTCGAACAGGCCGATGATGATCACCAGGCTGGTGTCCTTGAACAGGGCGATAAAGGTGTTGACGATGCCGGGGATCACCAGCTTCAGCGCCTGCGGCAGGATCACTAGGCCCATCATTCGCCAGTAGCCCAGGCCCATGGCCGCAGCGGCTTCGTACTGGCCCTTGGGGATGGCCTGCAAGCCGCCGCGCACCACCTCGGCGACATAGGCCGACTGGAACAGGATCACGCCGATCAGCGCTCGCACCAGCTTGTCGAAACTCAGGCCTTCGGGCAGGAACAGCGGCAGCATCACCGAGGACATAAACAACACGGTGATCAACGGCACGCCGCGCCAGAACTCGATAAAGGTCACGCACAGCACGCGAATCGCCGGCATGTCCGAGCGCCGCCCAAGGGCAAGCATGATGCCCAGCGGCAAGGCACCACTGATGCCCACCGCGGCAATCACCAGAGTCAGCATCAAACCGCCCCACTGACTGGTCGCCACTTCGCTCAAGCCAAGAAAACCACCGTGCAGCAACCAGTAAGCCAGCAGCGGCAACGCCAGCAGATAACCGAGGGCATACAGCGCCTTGCGCGGCATACGCGCGATAAACAGCGGCGCCGCACCGAACAGCGTCAGCAGCACGGTAAGGTCGACACGCCAGCGCAGCTCTGCCGGGTAAAAGCCGTACATAAACTGACCGAAGCGCTGCTGCACAAAGACCCAGCACGCGCCCTCGCCGGTGCAATCGGCGCGGCTGCTGCCCAGCCAGTTGGCGTCGAACACCGCCCACTGCAACAGGGGCGGCACCACCAGCCAGATCAGGTAGCAGGCAAACAGGGTCAGCAGGGTATTGAAGGCGCTAGAGAACAGGTTGTTACGCAACCAGGCCAGCACCCCGACGCTCAACGGCGGTGGCGGCAGATCAGGTTTGAAAATATGGCTCTGCATGGCTGCTCCTTACCGCTCGACCAGCGCGATGCGCTTGTTATAGAGATTCATCAGCATGGAAATACTGATGCTGATGGCCAGGTACACACTCATGGTGATGGCGATGGCCTCGATGGCCTGGCCGGTCTGGTTGAGCACCGTGCCGGCGAACAGCGAGACCATGTCCGGGTAACCGATGCCGGCCGCCAGGGAGGAGTTTTTCACCAGGTTGAGGTACTGGCTGGTGAGCGGCGGAATGATCACCCGCAGCGCCTGGGGAATGATCACCTTGCGCAGGGTTACACCAGGGCGCAGGCCCAGGGAGCGTGCCGCCTCGGTCTGGCCATGGCTGACGGCCTGGATACCAGAACGTACGATCTCGGCGATAAAAGCGGCGGTGTAGATGGTCAGGGCCAGGGTCAGCGCCATCAACTCGGGGATCATCACCAGGCCGCCGCGGAAGTTGAAGCCCTGCAACTGCGGCAGGCTCCACACCAGCGGATTGCCGGCCAGCAACACACTCACGCCCGGCAGCACCAGCACCACGGCGAGCACGGCCGGCAATAGGGCAAATGGTTGCCCGGTGGCTTCAAAGCGTGCCCGACTCCAGCGCACCAGCCCGACAATCACCGCAGCAGCCACTAACAGGCTGAACAGGAACGGCATAAAGGCATCGCTGGCCGCTGGTGCTGGCAGATACAGGCCACGGTTATTGAGGAAAAAGGCCCCGGCAAATTCATGACTCTGCCGCGGGCCGGGCATGGCCAGCATCACGGCGAAATACCAGAAGAAGATTTGCAGCAACGGCGGAATATTGCGGAAGGTTTCGATATAAACGGTGGCCAGTTTGCTGAGGATCCAGTTCGGCGATAACCGCGCCACGCCGAGCAAAAAACCCAGCACGGTGGCAAACAGAATGCCGATGACCGAAACCAGCAAAGTATTCAGCAGGCCAACGACAAACACCCGGCCGTAGGAGTTGCTTTCGTTGTAGTCGATCAGGTGCTGGGCAATGCCAAAGCCGGCATTGTTGTCGAGAAAGCCGAAGCCGGAAACGATGCCACGCTGGGCCAGGTTTTGCTGGGTGTTATCGAACAGGTACCAGCCAAACGCAATCACGCTGGCAACGGCAAGAATCTGGAATAGCCACGCGCGAAGCTGCGGATCGGTCCATACCGAACTACGCGGTTGCGGGGCATTGGCAGTGGTGTGCATGGCAGCCCTCGTAGAGGCCCTGCCCCGCATGGGCGGGAACAGGGCTCACTGGATCAGAACGACGCCAGGCGGCCCAATGGCCGCCCGGCGCAAACAGTCAGCTGAAAAACGTTGGCGAGGCAGCCAGGGCAAGGCAAAAACAGGCGAAAAAGCGGAATTTACAATTGTAAATGAGCATTTTGAGCCTGTTTTTAACGCCGCAATGGCAACGCAGGTAGTTTTTCAACCGCCTGCGAGGTGTCAGCGCACTGGCGGCGCGTACTGCAACCCACCCTTGTTCCACTGGGCATTGAGGCCACGGTCGATCTTCAACTCACTGCCGGCACCGACGTTGCGATTGAAGGTTTCCGCGTAGTTGCCCACTTGCTTGATGATCTGTACGGCCCAGTCCTTGGGCAGCTTCAGGTCTTTGCCGAACTCGCCTTCGCTGCCCAGCAGGCGGGCGATGTCGGGGTTCTTGGTGGTTTTGGCGGTCTCCACGACGTTTTGCGAATCGACGCCCAACTCCTCGGCGTTGAGCATGGCAAACAGGGTCCAGCGCACGATCTTGAACCACTCGTCATCGCCCTGGCGCACGGCCGGGCCCAGTGGCTCTTTGGAGATCACTTCCGGCAGCACCACGTAGTCGTTGGGCGCGGCCAGCTTGATGCGCTGGGCGTAGAGCTGCGACTGGTCGGAGGTCAGTACGTCGCAACGGCCGGCTTCCACCGACTTGGCGCTTTCGTCCGAGGTGTCATAGGTAATGGGCGTGTACTTCAGGCCATTGGCGCGGAAGTAGTCGGAGAGGTTCAGTTCGGTGGTGGTACCGGCCTGGATGCACACGGTGGCGCCGTCGAGCTCCTTGGCACTGGTGACGCCGAGCTTCTTGTTCACCAGAAAGCCCTGGCCGTCGTAGTAGGTCACGCCGGTAAAGCTGATGCCCATGGCCGCATCGCGGGAGCTGGTCCAGGTGCTGTTGCGCGAGAGAATATCGACCTCACCGGACTGCAGCGCAGTGAAACGCTCCTTGGCGGTCAACGGACTGAACTTGACCTTGCTGGCATCGCCAAACACGGCCGCGGCCACGGCGCGACAGACATCCACGTCGAGTCCCAGGTAGTTACCCTTGGCATCGGCATAGGAAAAGCCCGGCAAGCCATCGCTGATACCGCACTGCACGAAGCCTTTCTTCTGCACCGCATCCAGGGTCGAGCCGGCCTGAGCGAAGCCACTCACACCCAAGACTGCTGCCGTGGTCAGTACCGCCAGCGTAGATTTCACCATCTTCATCGATAATCTCCAGTTGCTGTTGTTGTGTTGGAGTCTCGGCCCAAGCACCCTACCCTTGTGAGGTGGTGCCGAGCGCTGGTTGGAGTCTAGACACTGCTGTCCAAAGCCCACGTCCGGCCCCGCAATTAAAGGGGGGGAAGACCGGGCGTACGCGCCGCATGCCAGTCCGCAGCCCAGTGCCGCGCACAGGGTTGCCAGAGCAAGCCCTGTGCCAGCGCGCAAAAAAAGCCACGACACGCGCAGGTCAAGAGGCAAACTTGCGGCCTGGCGACATCTTATTAACGGATCAGCCCAACCATGGCTGACAGGCCTGCCTCTTGCTGGGGCGGGCGCACCGCACAGGAGCCACTGATGCACGAGAACCTGATACTTGAGCCCACACAAAGCGCCGACGCCTGCGTCATCTGGCTACACGGCCTGGGCGCCGACCGTTACGATTTCCTGCCGGTGGCCGAAGCCCTGCAGCAAGTGCTGCACAGCACTCGCTTCGTTCTGCCCCAGGCACCGACCCGCGCAGTGACCATCAACGGCGGCTACGCCATGCCAAGCTGGTACGACATCCTGGCCATGAGCCCGGCACGGGCGATCAATCGCGAACAACTGGAAGCCTCGGCCCAGCAGGTGATCGACCTGATCGAGGCGCAGCGCGACAGCGGCATCGACCCGGCGCGAATCATCCTCGCCGGCTTTTCCCAGGGCGGCGCCGTGGTTCTGCACACAGCATTCCTGCGCTGGCACGGCCCTTTGGGTGGCGTGCTGGCACTGTCCACCTACGCCCCCACATTCAGCACCGAGGTGCAGTTACCTACCAGCAAGCAACACCTACCGGTGCTCTGCCTGCACGGCCGCAACGATGACGTAGTGCTGCCCGCCATGGGCCGCGCTGCCCACGATTATCTGCAGGCCCAAAGTGTGCCGGTAACCTGGAAGGACTACCCCATGAGCCATGAAGTGCTCACTGAAGAGATCCGCGATATCGCTCTGTGGCTGCAGTCCACCCTGGCCTGATTGCTTAGCGGCGACACCCGCCAACGGCAAAAGTGACCAACCAGTCCCTTCGCGACCATTGGTCAGATGGACCAGACCAGTGGATTGCCACACCCGAAAGAGGGGAATAGTGTTGCCAGCGGTATATGCCAATACGACAGGGAGCGTTCGCTATGCCCGCCATTGTTGATCACCTGCAGCGTGTTTTCTGGCGATGAAAACCAGCCAGCGGCAGGCCGACCTGCAACACGTCATGCATATGCGACTGTTCCAGAACGTCGCCGCCAGCAACCTCAGCCAGTTGCTCAAGGGCTTTCGCACCTGCGAACTGGAGGCCGGAGAAATTCTCCTGTCGCCCTTCAAACGCAATCAATACCTGTACCTGCTGCTGGAAGGCCAACTGAAGGTCTACCTCGGCTCCCTCGACAATCAAGCGGCCAGCACCCTCGAAGCGGGCGAATGCGCCGGTGAAGTCAGCTGCATCGACAACCAGCCGCCCTCGGCCTATGTAGTCGCCACCACCGCCTCGGTGGTGCTGCGCCTGCACCGCAAAGCCCTGCTGGCCCTATTCAGCCAATCGCCACAACTGATGCAGAACCTGCTGGAGCTGCTCTGCCAGCGCGTCCGGCAAAGCAACCAAGGCATCCTCGACAGCGAACAACACGCCAATATCGACACCCTGACCGGCTGTTTCAACCGCCGCTGGCTGGAGCATGTGTACCAGCGCGAAAGCACCCGCTGCGCCTACAACAGCCAACCACTGTGCATGCTGATGCTGGATGTCGACCACTTCAAACCCTACAACGACCAGCACGGTCACCTGGCCGGCGACTATGCCCTGTGCCTGGTGGCACACACCCTGCGCCACCAGCTGCGCCCCAAGGACAGCATGGCCCGCTACGGCGGCGAAGAATTCGTGATCCTGTTGCCCGGCATCGACGACCAGGAGGGCCGCCGTATCGGTCAGCGCCTGCGCGAAAGCCTAGAGCAGGTGCCGTCGTTCTACTCGCCCATCGGCATCCTGCCAGGGGTCACGGTGTCCATCGGCCTCGCCCAAATGCAATCACGGGACAGCCTGGAAGGCTTGATCGCCCGTGCCGACAAAGCCCTCTATCAAGCCAAACAACAGGGCCGCAACTGCCTGTGCGGCTGAGTGTCGACGCGTCATTGAGACCCTTCAGCTTGCGATGCAACGACAACAGCCCCTAGAGTGCCGGGCATAACAATAAGCCCGGACTTTTATCATGCGTAAACGCCTGCTCGCCCTGACTGCCTTGCCCGTGATTGGCCTGGCCGTGTTCTTCAGCCTGCCGTCCCTGTTCGACCGCAAGATGAACAGCGTGGCCACCCCCGCGCCCTACCCGGCCAGCGCCGCCGCCCAGGCGCTGCACAACAGCCTGTTTGTCGCCGACCTGCACGACGATCAGTTGCTCTGGCAGCGCGACCTGCTCAAGCCCGTCACCTATGGCCACTCCGACCTGCCGCGCCAGTTACAGGCCCATGTTGCCCTGCAAGTATTTTCCACCGTGACCAAAACCCCGCGCGGGCTCAACTACGAACGTAACAGCGCCAAGAGCGACAACATCACCCTGCTGGTGATGGCCCAGCGCTGGCCGCGCCGAACCTGGAACAGCCTGCTGCAACGCGCTCTGTACCAGAGCGAGAAACTGCAACAAGCGGTGGCCGACAGCAACGGCAAGCTGCTGCTGATCCGCAGCAAAGGCGACCTGGAAAGCTTTATCCTCGAACGACCACAGCAGCCCGAGCGCATGGCCGCAATCCTGGCTACCGAAGGCCTGCATCCGCTCGAAGGCCAACTGGACAACGTCGACCGCCTGTACGACGCCGGCTTTCGTATCACCGGCCTGACCCATTTCTTCGACAATGAAGTCGGCGGCTCGGCCCACGGTTTGGCCAAGGGCGGACTCACCCCGTTCGGCCGGCAAGTGCTGCAGCGCCTGGAAGCCAAGGGCATGCTGGTGGACTTGGCCCATGCCTCACGACCGCTGATCGACGATGTACTGGCGCAGGCCAAACGGCCGCTGCTGGTTTCCCACACCGGTGTCGAAGGCACCTGCCCGGGCACCCGTAATCTCACCGACGTCCATCTGCAACGGATTGCCGCCACCGGAGGCGTAATCGGTATCGGTTACTGGGACACCGCCGTGTGCGCCACCTCGGTGGCCGCCATCGTCAAGGCCATCCGCTACACCGCAGACAAAATCGGCGTCGAGCATGTCGCCCTGGGCTCCGACTTCAACGGCACCATTGAGGCGCCCTTCGATGTCACCGGCCTGCCGCAACTGACCGAAGGCCTGCTCGAGGCCGGTTTCAACCAGCAGGAGATTGCCGCGATCATGGGCGGCAACGTGCTGCGGCTGTTACTCGCCAACCTGCCCGATAGCGCGCCCGACACCTATCAATAAGTCGCAAACGCCCGGCCCAGCGGCCTGGCGCGACGCCTGGCGTGGCACTTCGCCGCGCCGGCATCTTGCTTTACACTGGCCCACGTTCTTTCCTTAACCAATTAATGAGATCACCGTGCTCAAAGCGCTCAAGAAATTCCTTGGCAAAGACGCCGGCGAGCAGCCCGCAGCGGCCCCAGCAGCACCCGTCACCGTCGCCACCCCGACCACCCCACGCGAGCCAGAGCGCCGCGAGGAACCAGCACTGGCCGCCGCAACTGTCAGCCACGAAACTGCTCAGCCCAGCGCCGAGCCGACTAAAGCCGCCAAGCCGCGCCGCCAGCAGCCAGTAAAGGCTGTCGACACCTGGAAACTGGAAGACTTCTCCGTCGAACCTGCCGAAGGCAAGACCCGCTTCCATGACTTCGCCCTGGCGCCCTCGTTGATGCACGCCATCCATGACCTCGGTTTCCCCTACTGCACGCCGATCCAGGCGCAGGTGCTGGGTTACACCCTGGCCGGCAAAGACGCCATCGGCCGCGCCCAAACCGGCACCGGAAAAACGGCGGCGTTCCTGATTTCGATCATCACCCAGCTGCTCAACACCCCTGCGCCGAAAGAGCGCTACATGGGCGAGCCGCGGGCGCTGATCATTGCCCCGACCCGTGAGCTGGTGGTGCAGATCGCCAGCGACGCCGCCAACCTGACCAAATACACCGGCCTCAACGTTATGCAGTTTGTCGGCGGGATGGATTTCGACAAACAGCTCAAGCAGCTGGAGTCGCGCTTCTGCGACATCCTGGTGGCCACACCGGGGCGTCTGCTGGACTTCAACCAGCGCGGCGAAGTGCACCTGGACATGGTCGAGGTGATGGTCCTCGACGAAGCCGACCGCATGCTCGACATGGGCTTTATTCCCCAGGTGCGGCAGATCATTCGCCAGACACCACCGAAGGTCGAGCGCCAGACGCTGCTGTTCTCAGCCACCTTCACCGAAGACGTGATGAACCTGGCCAAGCAGTGGACCACCGACCCGGCGATCGTCGAGATCGAGCCGGAAAGCGTGGCCAGCGACACCGTCGAGCAGCATGTTTATGCCGTGGCCGGCAGCGACAAGTACAAGCTGCTGTACAACCTGATCAAGCAGAACGACTGGACGCGGGTGATGGTCTTCGCCAACCGCAAGGATGAAGTGCGACGCATCGAAGAGCGCCTGACCCGCGACGGCATCAGCGCCGTGCAGATGTCTGGCGACGTGCCGCAGCACAAGCGGATCAAGGCCCTGGAAGGTTTCCGTGAAGGCAAGATCCGCGTGATGGTAGCCACCGATGTGGCCGGCCGCGGCATCCACGTCGACGGCATCAGCCACGTGATCAACTTCACCCTGCCAGAGACCCCGGACGACTATGTGCACCGCATCGGTCGTACCGGTCGTGCTGGCGCCACGGGCACCTCGATCAGCTTTGCCGGTGAGGACGACGCCTACGCCCTGCCGCCGATCGAAGCCCTGCTGGGCCGCAAGATCCATTGCGAACAGCCACCGACCGAATTGCTCGTCGCGGTACCGCGCTCGCACTAACAACGCAAACGCTAGAAACACCACAGGCGCCCATGGGCGCCTGTGGTGTTTC
>RCMZ01000310.1_pt1 | contig 28577 bp, 13 predicted proteins | sample 2041141 | NCBI WGS metagenome assembly RCMZ01 (sample SAMN09708263, study PRJNA481090) | Wastewater metagenome, whole genome shotgun sequencing project. | biome: sewage; isolation source: Davis station wastewater (DW) | place: Antarctica: Davis Station | collected 2010-03-01 | reverse complement strand
AGTTCACACACACGTAATGTTGAGTCCATTATTGAAAGCTCATTGAAGCCAAGCTTTAAGAACAAACGCACAGGCGACGTTACTAAGGCAGACATTCTTGAAGCTCGTAACCAAATGGCACGGCGTAAAGGTCGTGGCGCTAGCGGTTTAATGTCAGCGAAGTCGATTAACAATCACATGACCATCTTACGGATGATTTTGACTGAGGCTGCTGACAGGTATGAATTTGAAAACCCATTCCGCAACATAAAGCCCCTCAAACTGCAAAAGGTGCATATCGAGCCTTTCTCGCTGACAGAAGTGGAAACCATTCTGCAAACCGTCCGTGAGGATTACCGCAACTATTACTTGCTTCGTTTTTATACCGGTATGCGCACTGGTGAAATCGATGGCCTTAAGTGGGAGTTTGTTGACTTTGAAAGGCGTGAGATTCTAGTTCGTGAAACGCTGATCAATGGCGAGACTGAATACACCAAAACAAACGGTTCTCAGCGTGAAATACCCATGTTTGGTCCTGTATACGAAGCACTCAAAGCTCAGCATGCAGCAACGGGCAAGCTGAGTAAGTTTGTATTTTGCAACAGCGAGGCTAAGCCGCTTGATCATAACAATGTGACTAAGCGCGTCTGGTATCCATTGCTGCGAGCACTGAAACTCAAAAAACGCCGGCCATATCAAACACGGCACACTGCTGCGACCTTGCTGCTGGCTTCTGGTGAAAACCCTGAATGGGTTGCACGCACCTTAGGGCATTCATCAACTGAAATGCTGTTCAAAGTGTACTCACGTTACATTCCGAACCTGACTCGTATGGATGGCAGTGCGTTCGAGCGCTTGATCCAGAGTCGTGTCATTGAAGAAGTCGTTGCAAGCGAGGAGTTAGCTTATGAAACTGAATAATCTGCATCCAATAGAGCATACAAGCTTTAGCGGCACCTTCCGTCTAACTGGCAGAGTGGCTTCTTTTGACGATGACGGTATTCCTTATCTGCGCATACGACTCAGCAGTTGTGCGAATGATTATGTCGCACTGGCCGTGATTGACTCTTTAGTAATCCCTGAAAAACTGGGACACATGGAGTTGGTGACGGTCAAAGGACAACAACATGCAAGCATGGATGGCGATGTCATTCTACTCAATAAAATGCACCGTCCAATGCGACGGGACATTGCCCTGTTGCCAGCTCTACAGACTTTGCCAAGGCTTGCTTGCCCAAAACCAGAAGCTCTTGATCGATTGGTAGTAGCTGTTCGCTCACTCAAGTTCACAGCCCTGCAAGTCTTTATCAAGCTTGTACTGGAGCGGCAGCGAAGTCTTGAGGTTTTTCTCAAGGCACCTGCTAGTAAAGGATATCACCACAATGAAGCTGGCGGCCTGCTTGAGCACTCTCTGGAGGTCGCGCAAAATGTGCTCAGCATGATTCAAGCTAATGAGCCTGAAATGCCAAGGGTATTGCAAGAGATAGGCTTCGTAGCGGGTCTGCTGCACGATATCGGTAAAACCTATACCTACGACATTAACGGCAACCAAACTGCAGCAGCGCGCCTGTGTGACCATGCCGATCTAACGCTTGAAGCTTGTGCACAAGGTTTAGCTTACTTAGATCAGATTGCTCCTGAAGTAGCTCTGACACTGCGTCATATCTGGACTTGCGCATCACCGGGCGCACGCTACGGCACCACGCCAGCAATGACACTAGCACGCTATGTACGTGATGCTGATGGTCAAAGTGCTATGGCTGATAACCAGCGCATAGCCTATAAGCATAGACCACCAGCAGGGTTTGGGCGGTTAGGTAAAAATGTTTTCTGGATGCCGTCAGCTCAAGCGTATGGGTGAGACGAGCGGATGCAACTCTCATAGAACAATAAATGATCCGCTTGGAGCCACATTCAAGCGGATCATTGCTATCAAACTTATAAGTAGCGTAAAAAGTCAAATTTTCTAGGCATCTAAACTTATCGTGCTTCATTGGAGCACCATTTTTCAGGCCAGATTAATAAGACTACCGATCTACCGTGGAATACTCGGTAGTTGGTGTATTGCTCGATAACACTGTTTTGAATATGCGGGCACACATGCACAGTAAAATTAAACGTCGGGCCACAAATGCAGCTATTCGGCATCGTTATAAGACCTTAGCCCGAGCTCGCATAGGACAAATATTATTACTGCATCTGCGAAAGAGCAAAACAAGGTCGGCCTGCCTTTTTCAGAAGCTGAGCTACTGAGCGGGCTAAACGCCCATAGTGCGCATGCAGATGAGCTTGCGCAACTTTCTGCCACTGAAACTGATTTTTAACGACTCAGTTTGTGCCTCATAACACCGTTTTCTCTGCCATAAACCCGCTGGCTCTGTATCAGTGAATTATATGTCGTAAAGAATCAATGCACTTAAAAACCTCATGCAGCGATACAAGGTCACCTTGAACCATGACTTCTAACGGAGAGCGGCCATTAAAAAAATGGTTATCGTTTTTCATGCCCACGAAGCCGTATACGTTATCGGGATTGTCGAAGATTGAACGTAAAGCGCTATGTATATTCAAGATTAGGCTGATGCGCTGTATTACATCAGCATCAAAGCTGGTTGACCAATCCGTATTTTCTTTGCTTTGAACGAGAGCATAAGTACTAGCTGATATACGAAGAATTGAGGATGCTTGCGTCATGCTAGCACCCCATTTATCAAGAATATTGATCGCAGTACGCAAACCGATTGCGATCTTTTTTTCATCAAGCTCCTGTGCCTTATCTGCTACAAACATAACTTATCGCCCTCAGCTACTTCTATCCTGAATATTTAAACACCTTAAAAGAGGCAGATGTTGCTACTTTTGCAACAACTGCTTGAAGGCGTCCGGCAAGCACATCTCAAGCTTGGTGCCTTAGCCGCTAAGATAGTGCCCACTTACTTCTTAGCGGACACTATCTATTAGCTCTTAAGCATAACTCGATTTTATCGTAAGCGTCGTCAATATACGCCAAATACAAAGTCTAGCTGACTGTCTACTTTTATCTGTCTGTAGCTCATGGTTTTATGCCAACATATTTGGAAAAACCAGCAAGATTTACCGTTAAATAGGAGACGGTTCTAAATGTCCAGTTGAGTCATGATGGTCTAAAGAGCAAAATCTCTAGTTTACGTTCGGAGCCTAGGAACAAGTATCCTCAATACAAATTCACGAACATTGAACATCCGTAACAAATGGTTCAAGCCGTTCGCTCACTCGGAGCAGGCTAAAACTCGCTCTTTAATCAAACGCTACGTACCTGAGGATAAATCGTGATCTTTGATAAATATTTTATGGTAATTCCAGTTTATCGAATGCCTGAAGATAGGTATTTTTCCCAAATGAATGAAGACTTCGAAAAACTTATTTCTGGAGTATGGGATGAGAACTTTCGGAAAAACAACCCGAGTTTGGTAGAGAGCTGGAGAAATAATCACCGCTCATCCTATGGTGGCGATTGGGAATTTAATGAAATTATTGGGCACATAAAGCTTTTCTTTATGGGGAGCCAAGTTCGAGGTGAGTACTGGAGTACTAAGCCCCGAAGAAAAGTGAAGACAAGAAAGAAACAATTTGAATTCAAGGCACACAAGTTAGTAGCTGAAAGTGAGATTTGGGATAAAACGAGCGATGGTGTACTGGCTGCTATCGAAGAGTATTTGTTTCGATGTAAAAGTGCGTTGAAAGGTCGCCATATTGACTTGCGAGAATTTGAAGCACTAAAAGAACATATCAATTGGTTGTCAGTTCACAAAAATAAAAATTTATTTGCATAGCAAAGTGCTGCTGCCGGATAAGTTTTCCGCAGAGCGTGGCGTTATACCTAGGGAAGTTAATCACGTATGGATCAAGACTGGATTCTTCAAAAAAAAGAGACACGTCGAACTTTTTCAAAGTCAACTTGGGTGCCTTTGAGAGCAGCTTTCGATAACGAAAAAGGTAACGTTAAAGAAGTAGGTTACACAAACGAGTTTTTTGGATGTGGTTCTGTTGCATTTTCACCGGATCACCGCGATATAGCTGAAAAACTGAGTTGGAATGATATTGGAATCAGCTCAACTATCGGTCCATATGCATACGAAGATGGCTACTACTCAACCATAGATGAATATCAATATCACGATAAAGAGCCGATCGGTGTTCATCTTGTCCTCGAATTATCTCTACCTGTAGTCGGTGGACGACAATGGATATTGACTCCTGATCTTGTTGCTGCACTCCGCCTCATAAAAGAGGGAGATAACTGGGTAAGACCTGAAGAAAATTTTGTAGTAGTGGCCCGGGAGGTTCTTGATGAAAAAGGAGAGCAGCGCCTGATCGAAATCAAGAGAGAATTTCTTCTCGACTATCTAGCTGCTAGGAACCTAGCTCTCCGGCTTTCTTACTACCGGCAAAGAGTTGAAAATGTAACGGCTCTTGAAACTAGCGAATACTCTAGCTTGGAAAACTATCAAGAAGAGCGTGATGATGGAAGATATGAATTACTGATTCGTGATGTAAATGACGTTTTTGGTGGAAGCTGGGCGATGCTCCGTGCTTGGCGAACTGATGTTGATGAAGATGAAGACGCACCGGTGATGGGGCGAGAAAATAACGAAAACACTGATTATGAAAAATCTGAGGGAATTCGTGGTGGATTTCATGGCGTACGAGTCGAAGGCGAGTTTTGGCGCGATGAATGGATAGAACACCATGGCGTAAGTAATCGCGTTCGTGGGGATATAGACACAAACTTGCCTCAATTTATAGTTGAGACTGATGGCATGCGTTTGGCGTCTGCCGAATTAAACAACGAAGATGTTGGTCGGTGGCTCTGGTTTCGCTCAGGTATAATAAGTGAGCTTCTCGGGATCCGCGGATTTTCCCTCAATTGGTATACGGCTGAAACAGGTGGCATTAAATCCTCATCTGGTTATTCAATTCATTTTGGTATAAATACTTCAGATTTAATAACTGTCTACGCCTATGACATAGCTCGCTTGCCGGCTTGGGAGCAGCATATTTGGGCTTCTCAGAATGTTGTTCCTGATGGAAAGGTTTCAAATGAATTATTAGCCGCACAAGTTAAAGCTAATCCAGCCTCTACCCATGCGGTTGAAGAGCTTTTTTTCAAGGTGATGGAGTTACTTGGGGACGGGTTTAGGCAGAATTTTAATGCTTCACTTTACTCACACGATCTGGATTGCACTGAAGCTAAAAAGCATATCTCCCGTTTTGCAAGCAAAGACCAAGCATCATTACTGAGATTGGCAAAAGAGCTGGTTCGTGTTTTTTCCGATCGGCTTGATGTTCGTGAACTTCGAAAACTATCAACACACTCAAATAAGGATAAATTGGCTTCAAATAAACTCTTGCAAGATGTACTAGCTCAGAAAGTTGGCGCTGATAAGGCTCGAGAAGTCTTTGGCCCAATTGTGGGGGCGTATGATATGCGAGTTGGGGATGCTCACCCTACTAGCTCCAAGATTGGAGATGCTTTGAAGCTCGCTGGAATTGATGATAGTCAGTCATTTTTGCAGCAAGGCAAGCAGTTGATTTCCAATTTTGGCCAATCGATCTGGTGGGTTGGGAAACTACTGTTTGAAGAATCAGAGTGATATGAATAGTCAGTTCAGCTGGCATAACAAGAAGTTATGTCTTACGGGGGATTACCCATTGAGCGTTACTAGCAGAAGAAACGAAGTAGCTCGTTATCAGAAGGCAGCGGCTGACCTATCTAATAAAGTCGCTGATGAGTCAAAAAAAGAAGCTGCGAAAACAAAAAACCTGAATACCCTAGAGCGTAGCATTACGAATTCAACTTCAATAAGCACGCTTCTATCCAAACAGCAGCAAGCTACTCGCCTGCTTGATGAGATAGCAAAAATTCAAAAAAAGAGAGCTGAGTATCAAAAAAAATTAGCTGTTGAAGAAGAGCGTCTTGGTAAAGCTAAAGACTTATTATTCAAGGAAGAAAACCAAGAACGCAGGAAAATTGAAGACGCAGAAAAACGACGCGAACTTGAGCAACTAAATCACCAAAGGTCTATTACAAGCGAGCTTCGTAGTCAGTATCGAATTAAGGACACCTCATTTATGGGTGCTACTCAGAAATCGATTAAATACGATGTTTTCGTCTCACATGCTAGTGAAGACAAAGAAGCTTTTGTTAAGCCGCTTGTAATTGCTCTCCAAATAGCTGGCTATAAAGTCTGGTATGACGAATTCACCCTCAAAGTAGGAGACAGTCTGAGGCGCAGTATAGATAGCGGGCTGTCAAACTCTCGTTATGGAATAGTCGTTTTTTCAAATGCCTTCTTTGAAAAAAACTGGACACAGTACGAACTAGATGGATTAGTTGATCGCGAAATGAACGGTCACAAAGTGATTTTACCCATTTGGCACCTGGTATCAAAAGATCAAGTGCAAAACTATAGCCCTAGCCTTTCAGACAAGAAGGCATTAAATAGCTCACTGTCTACAATAGATGAAATAGTTCAGCAGTTAGCTGAGGTTCTAGATGTAGATAAAACATAAGAAGACAAAACAGTGCGCAGTTTTGTCAGCTAACTAACTGATGCTCGCCTCTTTTTGTTGCGTTATGTATAAAAATTAAGTGGAGAGTCTAGTGACAAGTAGAAAGCGAACACTTGAAAAGCTTAGTATTTTATTCAAAGAGCACGAATCAAATAAAACGAATATGGTCTTTCGAAACATGTTTGCCACAGCCTGCTATCTTTCCATCGTTGGAGAGCAGCATGCTGGGCAAAAGCAGTTGAAAAGTTTGTTTGATTGATTGGTTAGGCTGGGACGAGAGGACAACATATTTTAGTGCAATCCTTGAGTCCTTTTCAGAGTTTGCACCTCAATACGCTTCTGAAATATACGCCAATCATGAAGTTAATAAAATATTCAAAAAATCAATTCAAACGTAAGCTTGAGCGCAGTGGCATAGTAATACGCTCATATCGCCCACTCCGCTCGCAGAGACCGGCGAAACCGGTTCCTTAGCGTAAACGTTAGCTTCGGCCCAACTATAGATAATTTATATGAATATATTCCTAAAGCAGCTTGATCACATTGGATATCAAATAGGCACTATTGAATGTCTTTCCTGCTCTGGTGCTGCGGGAGACGATTACCATGCAGAAGGCTATGTCGTTTTCAATTTTGATGTGCGTCCAATATCAATAGAGATTCATTGGGTTGCTACGCTCACTCAGATATCTGTTAAAAGATCTGAAGATGGATTTGTGGCCGAGTTTATTCCCAGGGTTGAGCTAACAGATTGTTCCATTTGTAACTTTCCATGGCACGATCAAGTGGATGAAGAAGAACTTGAACAATGGCTTAAAGGGTTCAAAAACTCCTGCGGTATTTATGATGAAATAGTTGAGTGTTTACCTCTTCCTGATGTCGATAAAATGGAGGTGGATAATTGTTTGTTAGAACGCTGCTTTTCCCGAGGCGAGGTGCCGTAAATTTCAACGGCAGCGTCCAGCCAATAATCAATAAGCTAACAAGACGCTACTGTCGTGAAATTATCCGTTGAGCTCCAAGTTTGTCGCAGAGCGCGGCGTTAGGCACAATCGAAGCAATGCCTTTGACTAAACCACTAAAACAAATTGATCTGGATAGCTTATTCGCTGCGAAGTTGAACTATTAGTATGCAGCTCCAGAAGAGTCTGACGCCGCACAGCTCGGAAGGGCCTGAAAGCTTATGACGAACTTGCTTTCCAATAGATCATCTAGCGAGATAATTTGCGCAAACACAGCTGGCGACGCAGTCATTCAATTCAATCATGTTCTGGATAGCCCAAGCGCATGGGAGAGTGTAGAGGGAGAGTTAAGCGCAGTATCTACAGACGATCTCGAAAGTTATCATTTCCCAGACCTAGTACATCGCCTGACCCTACTGTGAATTAGCTATTTTCAAAAAATAGGCTGAACAGGCTACGGCAAACCGCTTACTTCCTTCGTTATATGTAGCTTTCTAGCATGGGTGCTTTGGTACGCTCTGAGTATCAATTCAATCAATTTTTCATGTGTTAAAGTAGCTTCATTATCAGCGCTCGCACTTGTAGATTAAATGTGCGCGCTGACCCTGTGAATTTTAAAGAGATCATCCATGTTAACTGGCAAAATTCGTAATCAAATCGATCAAGTATGGGAAATGTTTTGGACTGGCGGCGTTGCCAACCCAATTTCTGTGATTGAGCAAATCTCTTATCTGTTATTTATCCGTCGTTTAGATGAGCTACAGCGCACTGCAGAACGTCGCTCACAAGCCACAGGGTTGCCGTTAACCAACCCCACTTTTGGCCCTGACGAACAAGCCTTGCGCTGGAATAATTTTAAAGACAAAGATCCTGACGTGATGTTGGACATCGTGCAAAATCAGGTGTTTCCAAAAATTAAAACACTGCAAAACGAAGGCAGCTTCGCTGAGCACATGAAAGACGCTATTTTCATGATCCCTTCGGCCAAATTGCTCGACCAAGTGGTGCAGTTGCTCAGCGCCATTAACATGGACGATAAAGACACCAAAGGCGATTTGTACGAGTACCTGCTCAGTAAGCTGCAACAGTCGGGCGTTAATGGTCAGTTTCGCACGCCGCGCAATATTATCGAAATGATGGTTGAACTCACCCAGCCCACCCTTAGCGATACCATTTGCGATCCGTCGTCAGGCACGTGTGGCTTTTTAATGGCGGCGGTCGAATATGTGGAAACCCACTACCCCCAAGAGGTGAACAAGCCAGAGAATCGTAAGCACCTTAATAACGCTATGTTCACCGGCTTTGATTTTGACAAACACATGCTGCGCATTGGTGCGATGAATATGCTGCTGCACGGTATTGAAAACCCTAACGTTCATTATCGCGACAGTTTGCAAGACCAAGGTGATGCCAATATCTCCGAGGCTTACAGCTTGATTTTGGCGAATCCGCCGTTTAAAGGTTCGGTCGACTTTGACATTGTGGCGCCTGATTTACTACGCGCCTTGGGTAAAAATCCTGCTGCCAAAAAGCCCGCGCCGAAATATAAAACTGAAATTGACGAAAATGGCAACGAAATTCAAGTTGAGCTGAAAAGCAAAGGCCCTACTGAAAAATCAGAGCTGCTGTTTTTAGCGCTAATCCTGCGCATGTTAACCGTGGGTGGCCGCGCCGCAGTCATCGTTCCCGACGGAGTCTTATTTGGTTCGACCAAATCCCATAAAAGTATTCGCGAGAAAATTATCAACGAGCAAAAGCTCGAAGCGGTTATCTCACTGCCATCCGGGGTGTTTAAGCCTTATGCCGGAGTGAGCACTGCGATTTTAATTTTTACCAAAACCAACTCTGGCGGCACCGACAAAGTTTGGTTTTACGATATGCAAGCCGATGGCTTTTCACTTGATGACAAGCGCACGCCGCTGTTTAAAGACGGTGCCGAGCCCACCCATGAGCAAAGCAATATTGCCGATATTATTGCCCGCTTTGCAAGTTTGAAAAATAGTGATCACACGCCGAACCTCAACAGCCCTGAATACGCACGCCTGCCAACTGAGCAAAGCTTTATGGTTTCCGTGGCTGATATTACTGCCAATGATTGTGATTTAAGTCTAAATAAATACAAACAAGTGGTGTATGAGGAAGTGCACTACGATGCACCCAAAGACATTTTGGTGCGGATTAAAACTTTGCAAGACAAGATGGCAAAGGGTGTGCAAGAACTGGAGAAACTGCTGTGATTTTTCCTATGATAAATCTAGATTCCATTTGTCGACCAAGGCAGTGGAAGACGATTTCGGCCAACCAGCTAACTAATAGTGGATATATTGTTTATGGTGCTAATGGGAAGATAGGCTTCTACTCAGCGTATACACATGAATACCCAACCGTGATGATCACTTGTCGTGGTGCGACCTGTGGGAATGTTCATATCTCTGAACCAAAGTCATACATTAATGGTAATGCGATGGCTTTGGATAGCATTAATCCAGAAGTCGTAAGTATAAAATATTTAAAATACTGCCTCATTAATCGTGGATTTCAAGATGTGATATCTGGTTCTGCCCAACCCCAAATCACAGGCCAAGGATTGAGCAAAGTTCAAATCCCACTCCCACCACTAGCTACCCAAAAGCAAATTGCGGCTGTATTAGAAAAAGCTGACCAACTGCGTAAAGACTGCCAGCAAATGGAGCAAGAGCTAAATAGCCTTGCCCAATCCGTCTTTATTGATATGTTTGGCGATCCGGTGACCAATCCAAAGGGGTGGAAAGTAAGGCCTCTTGAGTCACTTATAGTTAAGGGAGATCGAATTAATTATGGAGTAGTTCAACCTGGACTGTTTGAAACAGTAGACACTGGTGTGCCATTAATCAGAATAAGTGATTTTTCGAAAGGAAAAATTTCTTTAGATAAAATTAAATTTATTGGCACTCATGTTGATGCCAAATATAAGCGCTCGAAAATAATTGGTGATGAGATTTTAATTGCCTGCGTTGGCGCAACTATTGGTAAAACAGCTATCGTTACTGAAAAACACAAAGGCTATAATATTGCTAGAGCAGTTACGAGAGTAAGGGTTGACGGAACAATTAATAGGTATTTTCTGCAGAAATACTTAGAGTCTGACTTTGTTCAATCTTTTTTTATTCAAGAGACTCGGTCAGTTGGGCAACCAACGTTAAATACTAGTTTAATTGCTAAGACCCCAATTCTTATTCCTGATGAGAATACTCAGAATTTATTTTTAAAGTTTTCTGAACAAAATGATGAACAAATTATTAATGCAATAAATTTGGCTGAAAAGTACGAGTTACAATTTAATGCATTAATGCAACAAGCCTTCAAGGGCAAACTTAACCTCACGGACGCACCGCATTAATGCGCTAATAAAAGGAAGTGTCATGTCAAGTACGGTCGATTCAGCCCAAGCACCCAGCGCAGTTCCAGCCGGTAGCAACTTTGCCTTCTTAGCTTCGGTATTGAGTGGTATAGCTAAGCAAGGCGGCAGTGATGTATTTAGCCAACGCTGCACCGAGCTGCTAATCCGTGCTAAAAACGCCGAAGCCAATATCAAAGCTGATCCACGTATCGCTGGCTTTTATGCCCGCAATGCCTTAGAGCTGATGGTCGACACCGTATTTGATATCGATAACTGGTTAACGCGACCTCGCCACGATGCCACCTTAATGTCGCTGATCCATGAGCAAAGCTTTAAGCAAAGCCTTAGCAGTAACTTATTTCCTAAATTAAAGCTGATTATCCAGCTCGGTAACGAAGCGGTGCACGGCAAAAGTGCTTTTGCCCAGCGTGATGCCTTGCAGGCCGTTAAAGAGCTGCACCATGTGCTGTATTGGTTTGTGCGCACTTACACCCCAGATTTAGATCGCCAAGCCTTTGTTGTTGCTGCTTTTGATGAAGCGTTAATTTCAGAAAAACTGAGCATAGACGCGACTCTCGCAACTAAAGCGATGAGCAGTATAAAACGGGTAAAAGAGTTAGAAACACAACTGGCGCAAGATGACCAACTTGCCCGTGAACAACGCCAGCAGCAGTTGGCCGAAAACGCCGAGCTTAAAGCGGTTAATCAAGCTTTGCTGGTACAGATTGAGCAGGCCAAACAAGCTGCTGCCCAAGCGCCAGATACACATAATTACAACGAAGTGGAAACCCGCGATTATTTAATTGATGCCTTGTTACAAGAGGCGGGCTGGCCGCTTAGCCAAAAGCGTGATCGTGAATACCCAGTGACCGGCATGCCTATCTCTAGCGCCAACCCGAAAAGCAATGGCTTTGTTGATTACGTATTATGGGGCGATGATGGTACAGCGATGGCAGTCGTAGAAGCCAAGCGCACCTCGTGCAACGCGGAACATGGCCAGCAACAAGCCAAGTTGTATGCTGATTGTTTAGAGCAACAATGTGGTGTACGGCCGGTTATTTTTTATACCAATGGTTATAACACCCACCTGTGGGACGACGCATTTTATCCTCCGCGCCAAGTGCAGGGCTTTTATACCCAAGCTGAGCTGGCGTTGATGATTAAGCGTCGCGCTGATCGCATCTCGTTTTTTTCTGATGGCCAGGGCCAAGGCAAAAAACTAACTGCCGCCATTGATGAAGCAATCACCAATCGTCATTATCAAAAAGCCGCCATCACTCACGTTTTACAGCACTTTGAGCTGGATCATCAGCGTAAAGCTTTGCTGGTAATGGCTACCGGTACTGGAAAAACTCGTACTGTAATCAGTTTGGTGGATTTATTGGTTAAAAACGATTGGGTCAAAAACGTGCTGTTTTTAGCGGATCGTAATGCACTGTTAAGCCAAGCCAAAAAACACTTTGTTAAGCTGCTACCCCGAGTGAGCTGTTCGATTCTGGGATCTGGACAGAGCAAAGATAATATAGATAGCCGCTTATATTTCTCTACCTATCCCACCATGAAAAACCTGCTGGACCGTGGTGCTGATGAACGGCCGTTTGGCGTGGGCCATTTTGATTTAATCATCGTTGATGAGGCGCACCGCTCGGTGTATTCCAAGTACCGACAAATCTTTAACTACTTTGATGGCTTGCTGATTGGACTCACGGCCACGCCTAAAGACGAAGTAGAAAAAGACACCTACGGGATTTTCGATTTACAAAAAGGCATGCCAACGTATGCCTATGAAGACAGTGCTGCCTATGCGGAAGGCTACTTGGTGCCGCCAACCAAGATTTCGGTGGCGACTAAATTTATTCGTGAAGGTATTAAGTACCAAGAATTGTCTGACGAAGAAAAACTTGAGTGGGAAGACAAAGCCGAGCTGATCGAGCGTGACGAAGTCTTGCCATCTGAAGTGAATAAGTTTTTATTTAACGAAGACACCGCCGAGAAAATGTTTACCCAGCTGATGAGCAAAAATGAGTTGGGTGGCATTCATGTAGAAGGCGGCGATGTGATCGGCAAAACAATTATTTTTGCCGCCAATAACGATCATGCGTTGTTCCTAGAGAAAATCTTCAATAAAAATTATCCAAAATGGGCTGGTAAGCTGGCACGGGTGATCACTTTTAAAGAGACCTATGCGCAAAGCTTGATTGATGAATTTGGCGGCGACGAAAACCAACGCAAAGATTTTGACCCGAAAAACCCGACCTGTCGTATTGCGATTTCAGTGGATATGCTCGATACCGGTATCGACGTGCCCGAAGTGGTGAACTTAGTGCTTTTTAAAGTGATCCGCTCTAAGGTCAAATTTACGCAAATGATTGGTCGTGGCACCCGTTTGTGTGAAGACTTATTTGGTCCTGGCGATCATAAAAAAACATTTAAGGTGTTTGATTATTGCCAAAACTTTGAATATTTTGATTCAAACCCAGAAGGTTTGCCGGTAGGTATTGCCAAGCCTGTCACTCAACAATTATTTGAAAAACGAGTGGCATTAAGTATTTTGTTAAATCAGCGTTTAGCTGATGAAAGCTACACAACACAACATCCAGAAGATGCGCTGCGCTTGCGTGAATTAAACAGCTATCAGCTTGATCTGTTGCATCATCAAGTTAAGGGTATGAACTTAGATAACTTTATAGTGCGCCCCAAACGTGAAGCGGTTGAGCCATTTTTAGTGCGTGAGCATTGGGATAACATCGACGACACCAAACACACCGAGCTTGAAAGCCAGCTTGCCATGTTACCCACCGAGGCCGAGCCATTCAATCAAGATGAACAGCTGAATAATTTATCAAACCGCTTTGATAACCTAGTGTTAACCATGCAATTGGCTCTGCTAGAAAAAGGCCTCGTTTCGGAAGATAGCCGTATTCGTGTGATGGAAATTGCCCAGCAACTTGAGGCAAAAACCTCCATTCCTGCAGTGCAAGCGCAGTTGCAGCTTATTCAAGACATGCAAACCATAGAGTTTTGGCAAGATATTCACTTAGTAACTCTTGAAGACATACGCCGTCGCTTACGCAATTTAATCTTTGCGCTAGACAAGGATAAAAAAGAAATCGTTTACACCAACTTTGAAGATGAACTACAAGGCGTAAGTGACGTGACCGGCGTTTATAGTAACCCAACAATAGACTTGGCCCAGTACCGGAAAAAAATTGAGCTGTATATTCAAGATCACCAAGACCAGCTCACCATTCAAAAGCTCAAACGTAATAAGCCAATCACCCAGTCTGACTTAGACGTGCTGGAAGGCTTGCTGCTAGACGCCAGCGGCATGAGTGATGTTGATATCTATCGCGAGAAGATCTTGCAAGATAAGCCTTTGGGTACCTTTATTCGCGAGTTGATTGGCTTAGACATGAATGCCGCCAAAGAAGCATTTAGTCGCTTCCTTGATGAAGGTGCTTACAACAGAGAACAGATTAACTTTGTGAACCAAGTGGTCGACTATCTTGTGCATAATGGTGTGCTTGAGATGTCACACATTTTTGAACCGCCCTTTACTAATCACCACGGCGAAAGCGCCTACGGCTTTTTTGATGAAGGCACAGTTGTAGAGCTGTTTAGTATTATCCGCGCGGTGAATGCGAACTCAGAAGCCAAGCAGACGATGTTGGCTTGAGGATAGGTTATTTGGGTTGGCGCAAAGGATTAGAGGGGGCTGTTGTTTCTAGGTTAAGACCTTCGTTTGAAAAGTTAATCGCACGTATTAATGGAGTTAAGACGGTAAGTCCATAAATATTAAAATTAAGTATATATAAAAGAATTTTTATGAAAATTGAGCTATGGGAAGGCGGCCTTCTAACTCACGAAGTAGAAGCCATTGAAAATATTGAAAAACACTTTGAGTCTAAGCCTGCAAAAGCAGAAACTATTCAGCCAGCCAAATTAGAATCTAAGAAATCTGCCAAAGGTGGCTCGCTTGCAGATCAGCTAAGCGAACTAAAGACACATTCGCCTAAAGATAAATCAAACAAAGAGCATGCAAAAGACAGTATGTTCCCTTGGAAAGGATACGCTGGCTTTCGTTTGGTTGAAAATGGAAAAGAAGGTGAGTTTGATTTAGTTATCATAACTCATTGCAATGTCATCATTATCGAGCTTAAAGACTGGAATCATGGAAGTATATCCTGCAAAGGTAATAAATGGTTCTTAGGCAATAAAGATATGGGGAAATCTCCCGTTGAAGTGACGCGTAATAAAAAATTCTTAATTGAAAAAAAGCTAAGAAAATTTAAATCTCAGTTTAGCAATACGGGGCATACTCCGTTTGTTCACTTTTTAGTTGTGATGACCGGCAACGCTGACTTTAGTAGCTTAAAAGAAGACCAAACTGAGCATACAATTTCACTGAATGACTTTTTAAATCTAAAAAATGAGCATGTCTTTAATAAACGGTTTAAACCTCATCCAGATTCTAGAGTTTTAAATAAAGATTTTCATATCTTTGATGAACTATTTGACAGAAACACCTTGCCGACTAAGCAGATATCAGTAAATGGTTATACATCAAAAGAGTTGATTTTTAATCATCCCAGCGATATTTATCAAGAATATGAGGCCGTATCAGAAGCTACTAGTAAAGATACAGCGCTTATGCGTCTATGGAATTTTAATAAAATCCCTGGAAGCAAGGCTAAAACTCAAGATGGTAGACATGAAATAGCTTCTCGTGAACGAGAGGTATTAAGTTATATAAAAAATAGCAATCTTGACTTATATAACCACTGTTTAAACTCATTAGTAGCTATTCAAAAAGAGCAAATATCTGCTCAGTATTCTGAACTGTATGAGTTAAAGCCAGGTCATGTTCGATTTAATGAGTTTGTGGGTAAGTTTGTAGCATCTTTTTCTGACGTTGATCGAATAAAGCTGGTGACACTGCTGATCAGTAAGTTTGCTAACCTACACGAAACCAAAGTTGCACACCGTGATTTAGGTGATCACAGCATTTGGCTGTCACCCAGTAAAGATGTTGCAATATCCAGTTTTATATCAGCATATCATCAGCCACAAGGCACTGTCGGTGATTTTAGAGATATTTTATCTGTGTCCGGTTCGGCTCCTTATAATATGCCAATTACAGATAAAACCACCCCTTATCAAATTGATGTGTACTCTTTAGCGGTCATGGCGTGGCATATTATTAATGCAGAACAGGTCTCTCCAAAAGGCTTAAAAAAATTCCATGAGCGAGTTGAGACTGATAATTACTGGTATTCGAGCGTTATTAAGCAGGCGTTGAACCAGAGTTATGCTAATGCTATTGAGATGTTTGAAGCATTGAAACAAGCAGAACCAAAAACAGAAGTAAATCTGGACTTTAACGAGTCTGAGTTTGATGCTTACAAGCGAAATATCAAGCTTTCTCGTCAATACCCGGAGGATGATGATGATTTCTTAAAAGAAACCGATGAAAAGGAAGTCTATCTCTCTAATGGTAATTTGGTTAAAGCCTGGTTAAATGTCTCAGCAGCTGGCTGTAGCTCCCGTTTAGGCTATGATCTTTTGCATTTTCTACAGCGTGTAGCAAAACTAAAATCTATAGCTCCTTCTTATCTGCCTACCATTTTTGAGTTTGGTCTGGCTACTAAAAGCTCTGAGCTTTTTATTGTTTCTGATTTTGTTGAAGGACCTCAATGGAGTGAGGTTGAAACGGGGGAGCAAAACTTACCTTTAGTAGAGAAGCTAATTCATGCAGTAGAACATTTGCATTCTCTGCATATCGCTCATGGAGATTTGCATCCAGATAATGTGATTGTTGATATTGAAAGAGAAACCGTTACTTTAATCGATATCCCTGACTTCTCATTAGATGGTCAGAAAGTAAAAAACCATAAATACAGCCCAGATAATATTGATGGCTGTACCGTATATGAAAGAGATAATTTTGCGGTTATGCGAATGAGCGCGGAATTACTAGGTTTAGATTGGGCCGAATCAAGTGATCAAATGCCGGATATCAGTAAAGCTATTCAGATTGAACTTGCTGATTGTGAATATGGTTTTAAGAGCTTAGAACGCTTTAAGGATGCATTAGATGATAATGATTCTGAAATTGAGTTTATTGACATTTCCGTTAGACCGAGAAATGGTGAGGAGTTTAATACGTTAGAAATATTTCCAGAGAATGGTTCATTGTATGTTGATATTCAATCAAGTAATAAAGATTTAAATAACTTGGTAATTGATATATATGGAATTGGAGGAAGTATTCGATTTTTCTATGACAAACATGAAAAAGCATTAACGTTTGGTTTGCCACCGTTCCCCAAGCCAGATGTTCGCCCTAGTGACAGAGATAAAAGTAAATTAGAGTTGCCTTACGGTTTAAGAGTTCACTGCTCTAATTTACCAGATATTAATTTTCTAAATAAAGGCTTAAAGCAACGAGTTGAATTTAATCGTGCGATTTCTCTATTTGAGGAAGTAGCTAAAGAAGAGTCCAGACTTAATTTAGAACTCTTAACTTCAGAAGAGCTTCAGTCTGATGCTGGTGAAACTGATGAGATTGAGTCTGAGAAGTTAATTAAGCCTATTGGGATTTCTACTCGAGATTTATGGAAGAATATTTTAAAAACAGAGACTGAATCTTATCCGTATATTGTGTTAGTAACAGCTTCGGAAGCTGTGCCAGACACTGATGATCAAGTTATTTTAAACCATGAATCTGAGCATGATCCTTTATCTAAGTTTAATAAGGATGATGTAATTGAAGCTGTATATCGTCAGGGTGAAGATGAAAAAATATTAGGTGTGGTGAATCTTAAAAAGTCAGATTTAGCTGAAGTAAGACTGTTGAAAATCAGAAGTATTGCTAAAAATCTAAAAGAATCAACTGAGATCTTTTTTAGAACCAAGCAAGATAAAGCCTCTTACGAAAAACGTAAAGGTGCACTGGAGCGGATACTAGCAAGTGAATCCACTATCCCTGATTTAGTCGATTATTTTGAACCAACATCTGCTAGAACGCCAATATTCTATGATATCGAAGTAACAGAAGATGATTTTGAACGATATGACCGTGAGGATGATAAAGGCAATAAGATTAGTCTGAATCCTCAGCAGAGAGAAGCATTCCAAAACCTACTAGGAACAGGTCCGCTATCACTGCTACAAGGTCCTCCTGGGACTGGTAAAACAGAGTTTATTGCTGCTTTCGTACATTATTTGATAGAGAAGCAGGGGGCTGAAAAAATTCTGTTAGTCAGCCAGTCTCATGAGGCTGTGAATACCGCTGCGGAGAGAATTCGTAAACACTGCTTACGACTAGAAACTCCTTTGGATGTAGTGCGCTTTAGTAATAAAGAAACCTCTGTATCTAATGGTTTAAAAGATGTGTATTCACAGGCTTTGGTGGATGAGCGTAGAGCGTTATTCATTGCAGAATCTAAACAACGTATTTCCTCTCTAAGCCAATCTTTAGGTCTAGATGAACATTTTCTTGCAGAGGCTTGTGAATTAGAGTTATCGATTATTAGACAAATTGATACTTTGGTAAAACTACAGAAAACAATAAATGCTGAAGATACCCATGCTGATGATGCGAAGGGCTTGAATAAACAGTTTAAAGATCTTTATTCTAATCTAGAAAACAGAATCAATGATCAGTTTGATATTGAACTCAAAGTAGATGAATTAGATTCTACATCACTAAAGCTATGGGCTGCCTTAGAGTCAGGTTATGCCATTAATCCAAAAGACAGTAAGCGTGCTAGAGCGCTTTGTAAAATATCAAGAGATATGCTGGAGGTCTTGGAAAGTGAAAGGGTCAATTATGATGAGTTTTTTGCCCGGTCTAGGCAATTAGTAACTGGTACATGTGTTGGTATTGGCCAGCATCATATTGGAATAGCTGAGAATCAATATGATTGGGTGATTATTGATGAGGCCGCCCGTTCTATATCCAGTGAATTAGCCATCGCTATGCAAGCTGGAAAGCGTATTTTGTTGGTAGGTGACCATCATCAGTTGCCACCTTTGTATACAACTCCTCACAAAAAAGCGTTGGCGAGAAAGCTGGGGGTGTATTCTGATGATGTAGATCTTGATGAGTTACTTCAATCAGACTTTGAACGAGCTTTTGAATCTCCTTATGGAAAAGTCGCGGGGGCTCAACTGTTAACCCAGTATCGAATGGTCGAACCAATAGGCAACCTAGTTTCAGATTGCTTTTATAAAGGCAGGCTTCTCACTGGATTTAGACAAGTACCTGACTCATACCAGCATTTGCCATCGGCGATGAAGGCATATACAACTTGGCTAGATACAGCGTCATTCGGCAAAGAAGCACATCACCCCACCAAAGTTCAAGGTAGTAGTATTGCAAACACTACAGAAGTCAGTGTGATCATAAAGTTATTAGATGGTATTGCTAATAGTGATGAACAAGTTGATTCCTTAGTGCAACAAATGCAAAAAGATAAAGGTGAATTACCAATCGGTATCATTTGTATGTATGCCGAGCAAAAGAAACGTTTGCGTCGGAAAGTTGCAGAACAAAGTTGGAGCGATGAGTTTAAATCATTATTACGCATTGATACCGTGGACAGCTATCAAGGTAAAGAAAATCGTATTGTAATACTATCTATCACCCGTAGCGATGCCAAGCAAAGCCCTGGTTTCTTACGATCGCCAAATCGTATTAATGTTGGATTGTCTAGAGCCATGGATAGATTGGTAATTGTTGGAAATAGTGATATGTGGAAAGGTAAAAACCAGAAATATCCGCTTGGTAAAGTTTTTGACTATATAGATCAGCGCAGGCATGAAGAGTCAGGAAATTATAGGCTGGTCAATGCTAAAGACTTTAATGAGGTGAGTAATTAAAATGGATAATATAAAAATCACCTTTAATGAAATAGATTTTATACTGCCTAGTTATCGTTATAATATTCAGTTTTCTTATGTCTCTAAGCAAGGTCTGTCATTTATACGGGAATATATTTTAAGAGTTGTTCAATTAGGAGCTATTTCTCCAAATAACATAGCAAGCTATTTTGGACTAAATGAACGTGAAGCAAAAGAAGCTATTTCAGATCTAATAAAGCGAGAAGAAATTAAATATAATGAAAACAATCATCTTGAGTTAACTGAGAAAAGTCAGGGTTATTTTGAGTCTTTAGGAAGTGCTTTGAATGTGAGTGAGTTGCGATCGTCTGGATCAAACTTAGGATTTGAACTAACCTCTTTGACATGTGTATCTAGTAGAAATACAAGATTAGGGAGAGTTTGGACGCAAGGCTTTAGTGTGGATATGTCAAGTAGTAAGATTGCCAATAGAGACAGGTTGGTTTCAAAGGCATTTCAACGACATTTCTCAGATCTAATTGAAGATGGTTACATGGATCATGTGAAAGATAAGGAAGGTGGTAAGCCTAGCATTTATAAGGTTGAATCTTTGAATCAAATCGGTAAAGATCCTTATCGTTTGAAGTTGACGTTTGAAATGGATATTGATGGTGCTGCAATTGAAACAGGTGATATAGATTCTCTAAAAGATTCATCGGAAGCTTTGGAGTTAATTGCTTCAATAATAAACGATCATTCTAGAAAAAATAATCATAAAGAAATACATGATGCTATTTCTTCTCTAGGAGATAGGCATACTAGTAAACTGTTTACGGCAACCAATTTTAAAGTAGATGAGTTTATTCACCTTAAAACTAGTGACGGTGCTAATAAAAAGCTTCATATTCCATTTGTTGGCCCCCTGTATAGTAATGAAAACTGGAGAATATTTTCTGATCTCTTTGAGCAAGAGAAAAAAAGGATTATATCAAAGCACCAAGATGACATAGTAGATTTTAAATGGATAGTTCCAAGTAATGCATTTTGGGGTAAAAGTGATCGAGTTAACTTGTGTTTTTCAGAACTTTACAACGGGTCTAAAACCTCTGGAAAAAAAGCTAAAACTCTTTACGATTTGAAGATTATGCTTCCTTTGTCTGATCCTGAAAATCGTAAAGAAAAAAACAACTGGATGCATGAGTTTAGTTCTATTAAGAATAATCTATATGGTTATATTGACGGCTATATGGACGGTGATGTTGAAATAGTTATTCTGGCTGATAGATTGGTCGCAGTTACATATTTTTTAAATATTCCTGAAAGTTATCGAGTACCTATCCCTGTTGGTTTTATTTCAACGGATAAGGGGATGATTGACGCTATAACTTACTCGTTAAATGGATATTTATCTGAATTTCATGACGAAGACCAAAGAAAGAGTTTAAATAGACTGGATAAATTATGAAATATGCAGAGGTCGCATACGTACGAATTACGTGATGGCTGTATTAAATCACCATTTTTAGCTAAACGTCATGTGCGGATCCACATGCAGGGTGCTTTGAGTCTGGAGGGTTTGAAACTCGTACTCGTTTATGCGTGATCTGCAATGGCCTCATGATTCAGGGCACAAATATAGGTGGTGAGATTAGTATCTAGATGCTGATGGCCAATTAAACTGATCCACTATTGGTCATTAACAAAATCAAAACCACGCTGTTTACTGATGCGTTAAGTCCCGCCTAAAACCAAAATTGACTGCGGTAAATAACATTTTAAGGCTCCGGGCAATGAGGCTGAGTTTGCTCAGTGCAGCTCCACTTAAACATCAAGGTGATATAAGTAAAATAAAAATGTCAACTGTTTTTTAAAATCCCCCTTGAAAATCATCGGTAAACCGACACTCAAATCATACAAAAAGTCGTGCGCACGATGCTATCACTGGGTTTCAAGAAGACACATTTAGTTACAAGATGAATTTGACGCGGCACTCGAATATTGACGATTCTGTGGTTTCAATATTTTTAGAAGCCACGAGACATTATGAAAAAACCTCAGCAACCAACTGTACTGGCCACCTTTCGTTTGGCTAATAATGTGCTCACGCATATCGACGGTAACGTCTACCGAATAGATAGAGAGCAAGCTAAAAATATTGACCTTGACTCGATTTCCACCCAAGTTATTAATCTTATCAATAGCTATCTAGATGAATATTATCCCCAGAATAATATAGTCGTTAGCTTTGACAGCATTGTCAGTACTGAAAACTGTGCAGATGTCCCGTTAAATACTCTAATTTTAGCTGAGTCTGAGTCCTCAAAAGGCATCAGTGAAAATATTAAAAACGAACTGTGCTCCGTTGTGACAAAATTTGTTGAGGATGTATTGACCAACCGTGGTGATATTTTCGCTACAAACAATCCTGGTGCAAAAGATATTTTCACGCCTGACAAAAGTGATTTCATCAACGAATATAGCAAGAACTTTATTATCAAATACAAAGGCAAGTCGATTAGCAAGCCATTTGTATGCGTGATTCCAGGAGAAAAAAACACTCATATACCAGTTCAAGGGGCCTTTAAGTCTCCAGTTACTAAGTCTCCAGATGATAAGGATGATGAGACTTTTTTTGCCCACTCTGATGGCTCTAAAGGCTCAGATTTGTTGGTTTTTTTAAAGCGAGTTGGCACTACTAACAAGCTTGTCAGTGGCCCATCAAAAGAATACATAGCTGAAAAGTATAGCTATACCCAAATCGCAGCAGCGGCACTTGCTAGTACCAGTCCGCTGGTCAAAGTAGTGAGCTATGAAAAAATCGACGCAAAAGGTAAAACTATCTCTTACATAAAAGATATTTTTCAAGCGAGTGCAGAAGATTTGGGAGAATTTGAGCTGGAGCTCACTAACTAGATTGCACTTAAGTTCCAGACTCACTTTCAAGCTGCATCAAGAACCCAGCAGCAAGCAGAGCAATAACTAAATCAAATGAATTGCGAATAACACCCGATGCTGAACGTGAAAGAACAAAACCAGCATAATCGTTAAGTCGGTACTCACTGTTGCGCTCAGGTAAAAATATCGTAAAACCATCGATTTTTATACCAGCCCCTGCCTCAGTTACGACCTCTAAGTCCGCTGCAGTCCAGCGCTTCAGGGCACAAGCTCGTCCCTCCGTTACAATGATTTTATATTGCTCTGCCGGAATTTCAAATAACGCCACAACATGCCGAAGCAGTTCGAAATGCTCTGGCCGCTCGACTAATATATGTCGATTGGAGCTGACGATATAAGTCAAGTCTTTCAGATAGCTTCTTAAGTGATCATTCATAGGCAATACAACTTCGTCACCTACCTCATCAGCACGATGCAACAGTCGTTGCCATGCGCTATCAGTCAGCGACTCAAGCAAAGCATTCGGACACTCACTGCCTTTTAACTTGATTCTTTTATCAACTTTCGAGCTGAATCGCATACGCTCATTTGTAGTTTCAATGAGTTTTTGCAGTCTAGAAATATGCCGCATTTCAATATGCATGAGCTCGCCAGCTCTTTCATAACTCATGCCAAGTGAAACTAAACGCAGCGCTTGCAGAAGCCTTGCAAGTGTAGGTTTGGGGTAGCTCAGCGCCTCGGCCATGCTTTGCGCAGGCTCTATAGTCACTAATGGTTGCTCAGATATCTGCAAGATATTTTCAATGGTATGCGCGCGCAAATGAGTGACAGGTGTCAGATCATCTGACCACTCAGTTGTAAGGTGGAAATAGTTTTTTAGTCCCGTACTTTGGAAACGATGCCCCATTAAGCGCGCAAGCGCCATAGAGCTGCGTCTAGACACATGATTGACGGGGCCTAGGATGATTCGCCTGATTTGATCGTGTTCAGCTGCACTCGTTAACTTTTCTGAAAATAAGGTATCTAGTCCAAACAAGGCAGGTGCAACACGATTGTAAAAGCTGTGCCTGCAGTGGTGTAGAACCAGCGCTGGATTACCCGTGACGCTGCGTAGTAAACGGATTAGTGCTTCCGAGATGCGTGGTGCTAGGCTTGTGAGCACTGGCTGCCCGCTGTCACTCCCAGAGGTCTCACATAAGATTGGTCGGTTCAACTGCTTGCCAGCAATGCTTGCGTATCGAGCCAACGTACGATCGATAATATCCTGCTCGTTCTGTGAAAGCTTAAATAGCAACGGTATCGCTCGGCGGCTCGCTTGGCTTTTTAAGCTGCGGTACTGATTGCCTTGCACAAGTACCCAGCTAAGCTGTTCGTGCTGACACCAGTCACGGCGAAGCATGCCAACGGCTTCCTTTGAACGTAATCCAAAGCGATAAGTCGTCAGCAGCACAAAACCTAGTATCAACTGCTCATCATGAGTCAATGCACTGTCCGTCAGAATTCTTGTTTGGCAGTCCTGATACTCCGTCTCACTGATCAAACCTGCACTAACAGTGCGATAGCTGCTGTCCAGATCAAGTTCTGTCCATTCAGGTGAAGTGACGCCAAAACGAGCGGCCCAGCGGAAAAAATCTATAAGTCTTTTGCCGAAATAATCGACATGTTTTGATGACATGGTTTTGTGATCTATCATCTGTACGCACAGATCAGTCATTTCTTCACTGTCTTGCGCAAGCAAGTCAACTTCGTACAATAACTCACGAAATACTGGAGACAAACTGCTGTAGTAAGTTGTTAGAGACTTCAATGCATAAGGATTTATTTTCTTACGATTTTTAGACTTGCCTGTAGCTGCAAGGTCAGCAATCCAGTAACCCAGCAGCATCATGCTTGAGCTGACTTTATTCTTATATGTGTCGCAAATGGATCTGAGATTTTTAGCGCATTCACTAGCTTTCGCAGTTTTGTAGCCTTGCAACTCAATGGCAATATCCCTTGATAGCTCTTTAGCTTGCCCTTGCAATGAAAGCTTGTCAGTGTTTCTATCACGCACGTTAGGCAGAGTGCTATTTGGCCATTCACTGATTTCAGCTGCGTCAGTTGGAAGATCCAATGCTCTGCCGTTTAGCAAGCGTTCGTGGTCTCGCAAAGAAGAACTTGTCGGTGGTGCTCGCTCGCTCAATGCGGCAGCAACAATGCCAGGCAGCTGAACCAGATTTGACTGATTGATGATATCGCACAGCCAACTCAGCAACTCCTCCATTTTTGGTGCACAGCTCGTTGCATTGTCTTTAGAGTAGATTTCCAGCAGCACTTTAAATTCGGTGACCTGAGCTGGCTGTAATGTTTCGACGACTTTTCTTTTATGCATACCATGAGCGAGCAAGCTCATTGTTTTATAGCTCAACTCATGACGCTGAACCGCTGTAGAAAAGTCCTCAGAATCTAAAATCTCACTGTATTCTAAAAAGTAGTGACGCTTATTCTGAAGCAGGCGAAAATTTTGTCCGGCTATGACATCGAGCAGTAGTTTCTTGTATCCAAGACGTTTTTCAATCGCCATGAGTACTGCGCCTACACATAGGGCGCGAGGCATAGACAAACCTGCTTTCAATGTATTTTTCCGAGTTACATCAGCCCACGCTGCAAGCAGAGTATAAAGTTCAAGTGCATTGGTGATGCGCGGTGTTATGTGTGTACGCTCGTCACGGAGTTCAACAAAACGTTTGCTCAGTAACTGACGTTTTGCTAATTCTGAAGATGCTTCATTTGACGCAATATCGTTACTCGCTGCACTACTAGACTGTTGTTCGCTTTCTTGCGCAGATGTGCTGCCAGCCTCAGAGCGCTTCAACGTTTTTACAAGTATGTTGAAGCGTATAGCTGCCTGTGGGTGCGGCAAGCGGTTTTCTCGCAATAACATGCGATTACTTAGATGCAGTAGCTCATTATCGCTGATGCTCTGAATTTCACGAGAATTTAGGAACAGTCTAATATCAGCATGGGCTTCTCTTATTGCTTTTTTAAGTCTTAACGATCTATAGCGTGCACGGTCTTTTTGGCCAAACAGTTTTGGCTCTGTGTAGCTTGTTTTCTCTGCTGGCAAATAGAGCAGTGGCGGTAATTCTTCAAGGTCTTGGGGAGTAAAGAATGGCAGCTCATTGTAAATATCATCAATAGCGCTTTGATAACTTCTGGCATCAGCTTCCCAGCAGCGTGCAGAGTAATCACTGTACGTTGCAGCGCCGCGCTCTCCGTGTCCCATAAAACCATCAACAACTTCAGGGTCAACGCCTTCTTTAAGGAGACGCTGCGAATAACGGTGGCGAAACAGATTGGCCGGTAGCATCCATTCAAATAGCGCGCACTCGAGCTGTACTGCATCAGACATTGAATGCCAGCTTAGGCTGCCATCTAATAGAAAAAAGAATGGCATAGAAGCTTTGCAGCCATCAATCAGAGCAGATATCTGCAATGCCAACTCTTCTCGGTGGGTGGCCACCTGCAGGCTTAGCTTTTTTAAGAACACTAAATAGCAAGTGAGCAGTGCCATGATGTTTTCAGGCAGAGGCACTAGCCGCCCGTTATGCAAACCTTCATCGTTTTTATCATTGATGAACACGCAGCTATGCTTAAAAGAAAAGTGCTGTAGTGATTCAAATGGATCGCGCAACGGCCGTGCGCCAGTCGCAGCATACAGCGCCATCACAATGTACTGTGTTAAGGCATTGTGATACTGAATCAATCCTTTGCCTGAAGCCTGCTCGAGGTTCTTATTGCAGCGTGTAATTTCCTCATACAGAACTGATTCAAGCGGTATCAGCATGCTACCTATCATGTAGGTGCTGTCTGGTTCATCAAGTGATGACTCCACAACAGGCAGCTGCAACCCTTTTTCAATAGCCTTAATATCCCAGCTTGCATAACTGCAGGCGCCAGGCAAAGCACTATTGGTGTGCGACGTTAATAAGCGTGCAAAGTTAAACTCGCCCGTTGCATCAAATAATCGCTGCGGCTGGTAGTTCGCGAGCTTTGCACTCGTCAGTCGAGGAAAGTGCTCCTTGGCTTGTTCATTAAACCAAGTTTCGAGTTTTTGTGGTGAGATCGCTTGCCAAAGCGCCCTGATAACTTGAGGAGCCTCGGCTGCATTACTCGCGGCAGCTCGTAAAACATCTTGAATAGGCTGCGGTACTAGCACTGTTAAATCATCTCGAAATGCATGAACCTGCTGTCGTGTAATTTCATTAGGTTTCCATGCGCTGCGTCGCCGCGGAGATGTACGTTTAAGAACATCAAAATCAGTACTAAAACTCCATTCGTCTGTCAGCTTACTCTCAATAGTCAGCCGCTCAACCATCACCAATGACCTAGATAGATGCATCGCCAACCACGCTAGAGCAGCGCCTGTTCGATCTACCACATCAATTGAGCGTAATTGCTTGTTGAGCCACTCTTCTAATGCTTGCGATTCGGCCGGTAGTACGCGATCCCAAGACCACGGCAAATAGTGAGATAACTCCATATTTTGGATATAAACACTGCCTGAGCTGATTGCTTGTTGTGCAGCGCTATCAGTCGGGTCAATGTCTGTAACATAAAATATAGACTCTTCATCCTCTTCGCCGGGCGCAATGATGGTGAAATCATCATCGTCTGGGTCGGTCTTACCAAGGAAAGGGCTCACGACTGCTGGAAGCAAAGTTCTGAAGCGTGGCAATACTTTAATATCAGTAGTGCTCGCTTCAATTTCTCTGCACTCACCATGTGCAATGCTATTAATTGCGTTAAGAAATTGTGCTGCTGTTTTGCCTAGCTTGAGGGAGTCATTCTTAATGATATGTGAAGCGTTCGCTAGCGCAGACGTAAATCGCTCATAAGTGTTGGGTGTGCTGCCAAGCTGATTTCTTGCTCTTTTTAACAAATCGTCTATCAGCTTCCAATTTTTATCAGTCGCATCAATAACTAAGAATCGAGCTGCACTGCTAATACTTCTATCTGCAGAATAGCCGAAATCTAAAAGCCGACTGGCAGCTTGAACAAGTAACCAGATCCGTAATCGTCGCCTGTTTGTATAAGTAGTCTCGTCGGTGACATCTGAAAGCGGGTTAGTAATGAGTGTGAGCAGGAAAGTTTTTCTTGCGTAATTTTTGAACTGATCACGGTTTTTATTAACTCCACCGCGATGACCAATGCTAGCGTATTTTCTAGAAATATTGGTGTCAGCAGTTACGGCTAGGGTGAGTTTATTCAGCTCATTTAAAATTGGATTGTCTTTCCACTCACTAATGATTAGCTGTGATTCTGGATGGCTGAGTTCCTTAACTAGGTTTCCAATACCGACCGTAAATGGGTCTAAGCCGAGAATGCTATATGACACTTCAAGGGGCAGCTCAAGTTCTCGCTCAACAGCCCACGAGCAGATTTCAGCGAATGGCTGGCCAAGCCTTAAGGTCAAGTCATCAGTCGTTGCAGAAATATTTCTGTGCCAATCTTGAGCTACATCTTTAGTCATTAATCGATCCTATTCGCCAGCTTCAAAAACATCAGAAGCGGTCTTATAATAGGCATTAACGCCACTTTATAGCAATTAGAGACTTTTAATATGTCTCAATACCATCCGTCTCATAACCAAATCCTGCTCCCGCAACCAGATACTAAACCCCTAACTTTCAATAAGTTAGGGGTTTTTTTATGCCTATAATTCCTGCCTTAAAAACCTCCTAAAAAGCTTCCGTGCCCAAACTGGCCCTGTGCGTGCCCAATTTAAAATTTCAGGTTTTTGGATCTGCCAGATTTTGACCGTAAGTCGTCTTAGGACACAGCTGTTTTTTCAGACGCTGTTAGCCACTATTTATGCGACTGGATAAACTACTTTGCTATCGCCAGTGGCTATCAGTACTGCATTGAGATGGATCATTGGATCCGGCGCTGGCGTGCGAATGGTCTACAGCGATGAAAAATCCTGA
>RCMZ01000309.1_pt1 | contig 28662 bp, 24 predicted proteins | sample 2041141 | NCBI WGS metagenome assembly RCMZ01 (sample SAMN09708263, study PRJNA481090) | Wastewater metagenome, whole genome shotgun sequencing project. | biome: sewage; isolation source: Davis station wastewater (DW) | place: Antarctica: Davis Station | collected 2010-03-01 | reverse complement strand
AAGTAACCGGCTTCGGGGTTGATGGCGTACATCTTGCCGTCGGCGTTGGGCTTGATCCAGGCGATGTCGTCACCGATGGTGGTGACCTTCCAGCCCGCAAAACCGGCCTCGGGCGGCACCAGCATCGAGAAGTTGGTCTTGCCGCAGGCGCTGGGGAAGGCGGCCGCGACGTGGTACTTCTTGCCCTCGGGATTGGTCACGCCCAGGATGAGCATGTGCTCGGCCAGCCAACCTTGGTCACGGCCCATGGTGGAGGCGATGCGCAGCGCCAGGCACTTTTTACCCAGCAGCGCATTGCCGCCGTAGCCCGAGCCATACGACCAGATTTCGCGCGTTTCGGGGTAGTGAACGATGTACTTGGTGCTGGGGTTGCAGGGCCAGCTGGTGGTGTCTTTTTCGCCAGCGGCCAGCGGGGCGCCCACGGTGTGCATGCAAGGCACAAATTCGCCTTCCACGCCCAGCACGTCGTACACGGCCTTGCCCATGCGGGTCATCAGCTTCTGGTTGACGGCCACGTAGGCGCTGTCGGTCAGCTCCACGCCGATGTGGGCGATGTGGCTGCCCAGCGGGCCCATGGAGAACGGCACCACGTACATGGTGCGGCCCTTCATGCAGCCGTCAAACAGCGGTTGCAGCGTGGCGCGCATGTCGGCGGGGGCCATCCAGTTGTTGGTCGGGCCGGCGTCTTCTTTCTTCTCGGAGCAGATGTAGGTGCGGTCTTCCACGCGGGCCACGTCGGATGGGTCAGACCAGGCCAGGAAGCTGCCGGGGCGCTTGGCGGGGTTGAGCTTTTTGAAGGTGCCTGCATCGACGAGCTGCTGGCACAGGCGGTCGTATTCTTCCTGCGAGCCGTCGCACCAGTAGATGCTGTCGGGCTTGCACAGTGCAGCCATATCGGCAACCCAGGCGATCAGCTTGGCGTTCTTGACGTAGGCGGGGGCCTGAATATCCAGACCTTGCATGGAGGGGGCGTTCATCGGGGAGCTTCCTTCAATTAAAAAACCGGTTTTTCAAAGAAAACGCACCCTGGCGCGGGCTCAGGTGCGGTCTTTGAAAAAACGGCTTGGAACGCTATCGGCGGGCGGCAAGAGAATGAAGCTGCCCACAGGCAAGGCAGCTTCACAAATGGCGCGGGTCGGCTGGGATGTCGATTTTATGAATCTGCCGCACTTTTGTCTGTCAGACAGTGGGCAAAAGTATGCAAACCGTGCATGAGGTTATGCGCCTGCAATCGGCTTCCCGGCGTCTGCGGCCCGCCAGCGCTCGTAGCCCACGCGGCGCAGTTCGCAGGCCGGGCAGGTGCCGCAGCCATAGCCCCAGGCGTGCAGCACGTCACGCACGCCCTCGTAGCAGGTGTGCGATTGCGCCACGATGGTGGCCACCAGCGCATCGCCACCGAGCTGCTGCGCCAGTGCCCAGGTTTGCGCCTTGTCCAGCCACATCAGCGGCGTCTCGAAGGTAAAGCGCTGGCCCATGCCCAGCGACACCGCCACCTGCAAGGCCTTGAGGGTGTCGTCGCGGCAATCGGGGTAGCCAGAAAAATCCGTCTCGCACATGCCGCCCACCAGCGTGTGCAGGCCGCGCCGGTAGCCCACCGCTGCCGCCAGTTGGAAGAACAGCAGGTTACGCCCCGGCACAAAGGTGTTGGGCAGGCCCGCTGCCGTCATGGCGATGGCGGTGTCCCGCGTCAGGGCCGTGTCGCTGATCTGGCCCAGCACGGCCAAGTCCACCACATGGTCTTCACCCAACCGCTCGGCCCAATGCGGAAACTGCGCGCGCAGCGATTGCAGCACCTGCAGCCGCACACGCATCTCCACATCGTGGCGCTGGCCGTAGTCAAAGCCGATGGTTTCGACATGGGCAAAGTGCGTGAGTGCCCAGGCCAGGCAGGTGGTGGAGTCCTGGCCTCCAGAAAAAAGAACCAAAGCGTGTCCGGGGCGCATGGGGTATTCCTCGCAAGATAGATGTGAGCCCCGGCACGTACGGCCAGGGCGGTGATTGACAAAAGGGCCGGATGGCCTGTGGGGCGCCGGGGCACTGCACTGTGCAGCGCTGGCCGCGCTCAGACCAGCACCGCCTCCAGCGCGGCGGCGCGCAGGTGCTCCAGCACCTCAGCCACATGGGCCTGGCTGCGCGTTTGCAGCACCAGCTCGATCTCGACGTTTTGCGCCGACAGCAGCGTAAAGGCCCGCTGGTGGTGGACTTCTTCGATGTTGGCCCCGGTATCGGCTACGGCGGCGGTGATGCGCGCCAGCGCACCGGGCACATCGCGCGCGCTGACGCGGACACGCGCCAGCCGGCCCGAGCGCACCATGCCGCGTTCGATGATGGCGGCCAGCAGCAGCGGGTCGATGTTGCCGCCGCACAGCACCAGGCCCACGCGCTTGCCGCGAAACCGCTCGGGGTAGCGCAAGAGCGCCGCCAGCGAGGCGGCACCGGCGCCCTCGACCAGGGTTTTCTCGATCTCCAGCAGCATCAACACGGCCTGCTCGATGTCCCCCTCGTCCACCAGCACCAGGTCGTCCACCAGGCGCTTGATGATCTCTTGGGTGATCTTGCCGGGCGTGCCCACCGCAATGCCTTCGGCGATGGTGGACGTGCCTTGCAGGTGGTGTGTGCCCTTGATCGCATTCACCATGGCCGGGAACCGGGAGGTCTGCACGCCGATGATTTCGATGCCTGGACGGATGGCCTTGGCCGCCGTGGCCACGCCGGAGATGAGGCCCCCGCCGCCCACGGCAATCACCAGCGTGTCCAGGTCGGGAACGGCCCGCAGCATCTCCAGGCCGAGCGTGCCCTGGCCTGCGGCCACGGCCTCGTCGTCATAGGGGTGCACGAACGTCAGGCGCTGGGCGCCGGCCAGCGCATAGGCGTGCGAGCGGGCTTCTTCCAGCGTGTCACCGTGTAGCACCACCTCGGCGCCAAAGCCCCGGGTGCGCTCCACCTTCACCCCGGGCGTGAAGCGCGGCATCACGATCACCGCCCGCAAGCCCAGCCGCTGCGCGTGGTAGGCCACGCCCTGCGCATGATTGCCAGCGCTCATGGCCACCACGCCGCGGTCCCGCTCGTCGTCGGTGAGCAGCGCCAAACGGTTGCAAGCACCGCGCTCCTTGAACGAGGCCGTGAACTGCAGGTTCTCGAACTTGAGGAACACCTGCGCTCCCACGATGTCTGAAAGCGTTCTGGACTCGACGCAAGGGGTGTCGAGCACGTGCCCCTGCAGGCGGGTTGCGGCGTCCTGAATGTCTTGAAGGGTAATCATGTCGTGCATTTTGGCGGGGAATCCCCCATGCGTGGATGGATTCTTTCGCAATGCGTCCCACCCCGGTCCACACGCCGTTGGCGCGACAGAGGCGGCAAGATAGAAACGGCCTTCAGCCGCCAACCTCAGTTGTGTGCGTCGGAGGGATAGCACCACAACGCCGTGTTGTGTTTGATGCGTCCGAGGGACACTCTGCTCGAATCACCCCGCCGTGTGCATTTGCGGCTTCGGGCGGTCTGTGTCGTTGCAAATACGCGTGGCAACAAGAGCAAGATCCCCGGCTATTGCGGTGCGGTGCGGTGTTGTGCGCTTGGCAGCCCGCTCCGATCCGCGCCCCACCCTTTCCGCTCGATGCGTGCAGAGGATCTCTCGAAGGAGAAAGAGAAGGGGTGGGCGCTTGCTGTGCAACCGCAGGTTCGGGGCGGGTTCACGAAGCACCGGTATGGGGGCGCGAAATGAGCGGCTTGCTGTGACAATCTTGGTTCACCACCGTCCACAGGCCCCAACAGTTTTTCAACACCATGCACCAGGATCGCCAGCGCATCATTCGGGAGTTGTTCGACGCGTACATCGAGATGTATGCCACGCGCGATGACCGATTGATTGAGCGCTTCAGCGAGAACTTCACCGGCTACGCCGGCAGTGGGAGTGCGCTGATCCATACCCGCGAGGAGTGGATCCGTATCACACGGCAGGACTTTGCGCAGGTGCCGGGCCGCATCCGCATCGAGATGCTCGACCTGGCGCTGCAGGACCTGAGCGATGACGTGGTGGCCGTCACTGCCTTCTTTCACATCCACCTGCCCAGCGGTGGGGATTTGCTGTCAACCGAGGTGGCGCGGCTGGTGCTGATATTCCGCCTGGAGGGGCCGCAGTGGATGATCGTGCACAGCGGCATTTCCATCCCTTACCAACGTGTGCATGACGGCGAGATCTATCCCCTCAAGAGCTTGCAGGCGCAAAACACCGCTCTGCAAGCCCTGGTGACTGAACGTACCCAGGCGCTGCAACAAAGCCAGGATCTCTACCGCTTGCTGACGGAGGACGCGCAGGATGTCCTCTGGCGGACGGACCACCGTTTGATCTTCACTTACATCAGCCCGACGGATGAGCGCCTGCGGGGATTCAAGGCCGACGAGGTGGTGGGGCACTCTGTGTTCGACATGTTCACCGGCGAAGGCGCAGCCCTCATCAAAGACATGCTCCAGCGCAGGGCGCTGGCCGACTCCTCTGGCGCGGCATCCGCTGGGTTTCTGACCTTTCAGGTGCAGCACCGCTGCAAGGATGGCCGCCTGATCTGGGGCGAGGTGCTGGCCAAGCCTGACCGCAACGTGCAGGGCGAAATCATCGGATACCACGGCATCACCCGCGAGATCACCGAGCGCAAGCGCCTGGAGGAGCAGGTTCGCCAACTCGCGTTCCACGACACGCTGACCCATCTGGCCAACCGGCGCCTGCTGGTGGAACACCTGGACCAGGCGATGTCGGCCAGCAAGCGCAGCCGTCGCCATGGCGCGCTGCTGTTTCTCGACCTCGACAATTTCAAACCCCTGAACGACACCCACGGGCACGGGGTGGGGGATCTGCTGCTGATCGAAGTGGCCACCCGCCTCAAGGACTGCGTGCGTGACGCCGACACCGTGGCCCGTTTTGGTGGCGACGAGTTCGTTGTGCTGTTGCCCGAGCTGGGCGAGCCGCAGTTGGAAGCCATTGCACAAGCCACAGCGGTTGCGGAGAAAATCCGTGCCCGCTTGTGTGAACCCTATGTGCTCTATGCTGCGCCAGAGAACCTGGCCTCTGGCACCATCAGGCACCAGTGCACCGCCAGCATTGGCGTGGCGGTGTTCCGTGGACGCGAAGAGAGCCAGAACAGCGTGATCGACAGGGCGGACGCGGCGATGTACCAAGCCAAGGAGGATGGCCGCAACCTCATCCGATTCGCGCCATGCGTGGACGAGAACGGTGGCTAAACGCATGACCCTGAAGCGGGAGGGCCGGCCCTGGGTACCCGGCGGCCGAGGGGGCTTCGTAGACGCATGGCCGCCTAGCCTTGTAGCGCGACCAGATGGCTTCATGGCCAGGCGGCTATTTCTCATGGAGGCAGCACCATGCGATATGCAGGTCGCCGCCAGACCGACAAGATGAAGGTGTAAGGCCACCCCCTTGGCCTACGCTGGCGCAGCGCAGTCGAAGGTGAAACCCTGCAACGCTTTGGGCTACGACACACGTGCACGGCGACGGGAAAGCGACAACGGAAAAAAAGCGACAAGGGCGGCCACGTCGCACCGTGGGCCGCCCTTATCGCGCTGTAGATGCTTGCGCGCTTTAGCTGCGACCGGGCACCCAGCCCAGCAGGCCTGGCTCTTTGCGCCATCCGTCGGCAAACACCACCAACGAAGCCAAGGCCCAGAACACAAGGTACTCCACACCGGACTTGTTCCAGTACCAGCCCACGCCGTTGACGATCATGATCGCGCCCGCAGCCACCACCATCAGCCCGGCTGATAGCAGCGCCGCGTATTTGGTCCACACGCCCAGCAGCAATGCCACCCCTACCGCCAACTCCATGCAGCCAGACAACACGACAAACACCTCAGGGGGGTGGAAGCCGGCCTTGCCGAAGAACACCACGGTGCCGGCAAAACCGACGATCTTGGACAGCACATGCGGCAGGTAGAAGAAGCCGACGAGCATGCGCAGGGCGCGCATCAGGGGATCGTTCGCGCCTGAGGAGGCAATCGAAGAAGAAGTGACTGGGAGCGATGACATGATGACCTTGGCAACGATGCACCTTCCACGTGCGAGGCGGCGAAACCCCGTGGGCCTTTGCCTGGCAACCCCGTTCATACAGAAGATGAAGTCAGTGTATTGATCACGAATTTGTTAGTAAACAAGGCAAAACGGAACACACTGGTGCGTCATTGGTGCTGATATTGCGATCAATATTTGATTTGTATCAAGCGCTGAGGGCGCATATAGCGCTGGCAAATATGCCGGGGCCACTGCAAGGCCCATCTCGATTCACCCCTCAGCCAGGGCTATGCGCTCATGCACACCCACAACACCTCCGGGCCATACGCCTCCAGCTTCTTTGCCCCCATACCGCGGTTGCCTTGCAGGTCGTCCAGCGTGCCGGGGTTGCGCGCGGCGATCGCGGCCAGCGTCGCGTCGAGAAAGATCCCATAGATCACATACACAGGCAGGTTGTGCGCTGTGTTTGCGTTGGGCGGGCCCGAACGACATCGGCTCGCCCAACGGGCCTGTAAGTGCATATCTTCTGGCGATATGCTGCCAAAGAGCGCTAGGCCCCGTCGCGGCTCGGGCCGCAGTCGGCCTTGGTGTGGCGAACTTGGCGACACTATTCCGCAGACGTGTCGGTTTACTGCGGCAGGCCGAAGGTGGAGATCTGTTCGATGTGCTGCAAAAGCAACGAAGAATTGTTCGCACCGATTTCTGAATCTTTGTAGACCAAACCGGTTCCGGTTCCCGTGGGCGTGGTGAGGCGGCGAATCTGCAGCATTTGCTGGGCGCTGGTGCTGGACGCCTGTGAGTAACCTTCGCCCTCATTCACGCTGTAAATAAAGACATAGCTCCGCAACAGTTGGCCGCTCTTGTTGATCTTGACGCACATCACGTTGCCGGCCAAGGCGCCGCGCACCTGATGCTCGCAACCGAACAACTCGTTGGCATCGGACATCAGGCCATTGCCATTGGACGAGGCCCCCAGGTTTTTGGTGAGTTCTACCAAGTCCGACTGCAGTCCTTCCGAGCCAATGGAGTTCAACGTCCAAAAGCCGCGCAGGCTATCGGCCACTGCACCATAGCCAAAGTTGAAGCGCGAGATGGCTACTTCGCCTTCGTTCGGAAAGGTGATGAACCCGGTCGTGCCGGAGGTGAATCGAATGCTCACATTGCCTGGACTGCCCGCCGATGTACCTGACCGAGCACCGCTACCAAAGTAGCGACCTCCGGTGTATCTGTTCAAGGGCGTAGTGACCTTGTTATCGACCACATCGCCGACGGCCAGATAAAACGTGGATTGCCCTGTGCTTTCGTAGGCATACATCTGCATCACCAAAGTTGTGTTCTGCACATCGATGCCAAAGCCCCTGCCAGGCTTTCCATCCACTTCAGACGAGACAACCCACGTGCCCGCTTGTGGCGCAAACGCATGCACCAAACCTGCTCCCATGAACAAGGCAGCGGCGACCCATTTTTTGAAAGACATGGAGACTTCCCTCTCTTTAAGCTGGAATTGACTGTTGAACTACCGCACCGAATGTATCGGAAATGAGGTTGTATGTAACAGAAAAAGCTGCAACGAGGGATGCCCACGCCATGTTGGCTTGTCGGTGGTTTCAGCTGGTCGCCACTACCCGCAACACCTCCGCGCCATACGCTTCCAGCTTCTTCGCCCCCATCCCGCTGATGCCTTGCAGGTCGTCCAGGGACGCGGGGTTGCGCTCGGCAATGGCTGCCAGTGTGGCGTCGTGAAAGATCACATACGCGGGCAGGTTGTGCTCGCGTGCCACTTCGGCGCGCCAGGCTTTGAGGTTAATGAAGCGCACCTGTGCATCGGGCCCCAGGTTGGCCGCGGCGGCGGGTGGGGCGCTGCTTTTGCGGGTGCGCTTGGCTGGCGCGGATGACACCGATTCGCGCAGCTGCACCGGCACATCACCTTTGAGCACCGCACGCGATCCTTCGGTGAGGCACAGGGTGTCAAAGCTGTGCCCGCTGTCCAGCATCACCTTTTGCAGACCCAACGCCCCCGTGGCGATGAGCTGGCGAAGCACGCCGCGCAGCTGGGGCTCGGTCAGGTCGGCGCCGATGCCAAAGGTGGAAATCTTCTCGTGCCCGAACTGCGCCACCTTCTCGGTTTTTTTGCCGCGCAGGATGTCCATGATGTGGCCGGTGCCAAAGCTGATGCCGCTGGCCTGGTTCACACGGTAGATGGTGGACAGCAGCTTGCGCGCTGCGTCTGTGGCGTCCCACACCGCAGGCGGGTTCAGGCAGTTGTCGCAGTTGCCGCAGGGGGGGGACTGCTCACCAAAATAGGCCAGCAGCCGCACGCGGCGGCAGTCGGTGGCCTCGGCCAGCGCCAGCAGCGCGTCGAGCTTGCCGCGCAGCGCCTCTTTGAACTCCTCACCCGCCGGGCTCTCGTCGATCATGCGGCGCTGGTTGACCACGTCGTTCAGGCCATACGCCATCCAGGCGTCGGCGTTCAGCCCGTCGCGGCCTGCACGGCCCGTCTCCTGGTAGTAGCCCTCGATGTTCTTGGGCATGTCCACGTGCGCCACAAAACGCACGTCGGGCTTGTCGATGCCCATGCCGAAGGCGATGGTGGCCACCATCACGATACCTTCCTCGCGCAGGAAGCGGTCCTGGTTCTTTTGGCGCACCTTGGTGTCCAGACCCGCGTGGTAGGGCAGGGCGGTGATACCGGCATCGCTCAGTGTGGCGGCCAGCTCTTCGACCCGCTTGCGCGACTGGCAATACACCACCCCTGCCTCGCCCGCGTGTTCGCGCTCGATGAAACGCAGCAGTTGTGTGGTGACGTCTTTCTTTTCCTCGATGCGGTAGCGGATGTTGGGCCGGTCAAAGCTGCTGATGAAAAGCCGCGCGTCTTCCAGTTGCAGCCGCTCGATGATGTCGGCGCGCGTGAGGTCGTCGGCCGTGGCCGTGAGCGCGATGCGCGGCACGCCCGCATAACGCTCGTGCAGCACTGTGAGCGCCCGGTACTCGGGGCGAAAGTCGTGGCCCCACTGGCTGACGCAATGCGCTTCGTCAATGGCAAAAAGCGACAGGTGGCCGCCTTGGTACAGGCCGTCAAGCAGGCCCAGGAAACGCGGCGTGTTCAGCCGCTCGGGCGCGGCATACAGCAGCGTGATGTCGCCGGTCTGCAGGCGCAGCTCCACGTCCTGCGTTTCGTCGTAGCTCAGTGTGGAGTTGAGAAACGCTGCGCTCACCCCCGCCTCGTGCAGCGCGCCCACCTGGTCGTGCATCAGCGCAATCAGGGGCGATACCACAATCGTCACCCCGCGCCCCTGCTGCTGGCGCACGATGGCTGGCACTTGGTAGCACAGCGACTTGCCGCCGCCGGTGGGCATGAGCACCAGGGCGTCGCCGCCAGTGATCACATGTTCGACGATGGCCTGCTGCGGGCCGCGGAATTGTTCGTAGCCGAAAACGTCCTGCAGGACGGAGTGCGCGGGGGACAAATGAATGCTCTTTGTTTGATAGCAAACAGCGTTTGATTGACAAGCGCTGGTGGCTGATTTGACTGGTTTTTTAGCGGCGCCGGCATGGGGTGAACCCCGGGCGCCCAAAGGCGCGTATTGTGCGCCGACGGGCGCTGTTCTACCGCACCCAAACCCACATCAGCCCCGCACCCTGCCCCTGCCCCACGGCCCCGGCCATAGCCAAGGCGATGGCCTGGAAACGTTCTCGCAGGCCCGCACCCTCTCTGCCTCCTGTTTCCGAGGTGCCTGTCTATTCAGCGCCCACACGGCCAAACCGCTACACCACGCCTTTGGCGCGCAGCGCAGCCAGGCGCTGTGCGTCCACGCCCAGGTATTCGCCAAGCACTTGCTCGGTGTGCTGACCCAGGGCCGGTGGTGCGTAGCGCAGTGTGGGGGGCGTGTCTGACAGGCGCATCGGGCTGGCCGTGGTCAACACGCGGTTGATGTGTTCGCCCGCTGGGGGCGTGGCGCCGGGGTAGCGTTCTTGTTCCACGCGCAGTCCCCGGTGCTGCACCTGGGGGTCATCAAAGCCCTGGCCGATGTGGTTGATGGGGCCACAAGGCACGGCCTTGTCTTCGAGCAGTGCAATCCATTCGGCGGTAGGCCGGGAGCGCGTGAGCTGCTCCATCAGAGGGATCAGGGTCTCGCGGTGTGTAACGCGGCCCGCATTGGTGGCAAAGCGTGCCTCCCGGGCCCAGCCCGTGCCCGCCGCGTCGCAAAAGCGCGCAAACTGCCCGTCGTTGCCGATGGCCAGCAGCATGTTGCCATCCTGCGTGGGGAAGTCCTGGTAGGGCACAACGCTTGGATGGGTGTTGCCCTGGCGTTGGGGCACGTTGCCGGTGTTGAGATAGCCCACGCCCTGGTTGGCCAGCACGGCCATGGCCACGTCCAGCAGCGCCATGTCGATGTGCTGGCCCCGGCCTGTGTGGTGGCGCGCCTCCACGGCGCTGAGGATGGCGCTGGTGGCATACATGCCGGTGAACAGGTCGATGACTGCCACGCCCACGCGCAAGGGGCCCCCGCCGGGCTCCGCATCGGCGCGCCCCGTGATGCTCATCAGCCCGCTCATGGCTTGCACGAGCAGATCGTAGCCAGCGCGCGGCGCATACGGGCCGGTGTGGCCGAAGCCGGTGACAGAGCAGTAGATCAGGCGCGGGTTGAGGCGGCTCAACGTCTCGTAGTCCAGGCCGTAGCGCGCCAGGCCGCCGGTCTTGAAGTTCTCCACCAGCACGTCGCTTTGGCAGGCCAGCGCGCGCAGGAGCTCCTGCCCATCGGGCGTGGCCATGTCCACCGTGACGGAACGTTTGTTGCGGTTGCAGGCGGCAAAGTAGCAGGCGTCGTCGGTGGGGGCACCGGCAGCATCGGCAAAAAAGGGCGGGCCCCAGTGGCGCGTGTCATCGCCCTCGCCGGGCTTTTCGACCTTGATCACATCGGCCCCCATGTCGGCCAGGTTCTGGGTACACCAGGGGCCCGCCAGCACGCGCGAGAGGTCGAGCACGCGCAGGTGGCCCAGGGCTCCGGTGCGTTGCGGGGAGGTGCCGCGCGCGGCAGAGTCTGGGGATGGGTCGCTGGTATTCATGGCGTACTTTCGGAAGGGCCTGTCGAGTGGCCTGCACCTGGCAGGCAAGGTGGCCATGCTAGGGCGGCAGCGCGCAGTGCGGCTTCGCTTTTCTTGAAGGCCGCGTTTGTTTGTGCCGGGCGGCCGCAGGTGACGCAAGAAAGCGCCGGGCCTTCCTACAATGCAGGCATGTCCATGCACTTCGATCTTGTGGATCTGCGTTTGATGGTGCGCATTGCTGAAGCAAACAGCATGACGCGCGGAGCAGAACTGTCTTTCATTTCCTTGCCCGCAGCGAGCACGCGCATCAAAAACCTGGAAGAGAGCATCGGCACCAAGCTGCTGTACCGCACCAGCCAGGGCGTGACGCTGACTCCGCCGGGGCAGGCCTTCGTGACCCATGCGCGCATGGTGGTGGGCCAGATCGAGCACCTGCGCGGCGACATGCAGGAATACGTGCGGGGCATCAAGGGCCATGTGCGCGTGTTTGCCAACACCACCTCGCTGGGGGAGTTTCTGCCCCCCGTGCTGCGGCATTTTCTGCGCCGCCATCCGGATGTGAACATCGACCTGCGCGAGCGCCTGTCCCACGACATCGTGCGCGCCGTGACCGAGGGGCAGACCGACATCGGCATCGTCGCCGGCCTGGTGCGCACCGAGAACCTGGAAACGCTGCCTTACCACCGTGACCGCCTGGTGCTGGTCGTGCCGCGCGGTCACGCGCTCGACGGCCAGATGCAGATCGATTTCTCTGACACGCTGGAGCTGGACTACGTGGGCCTGCACGAGTCCAGCGCCATCCACGCCTTTTTGCGCCAGGCCAGCGACCAACTGCATCGCCCCATCAAGCTGCGCATTCAGGTCGGCAACTTCGAAACCGCTTGCCGCATGATTGAGTCTGGCGTGGGCGTGGGGGTGCTGCCCGAGTCGGCCGCCAGCCGTCACGCCCAGACCATGGGCATCGCCATCGTGCCGTTGTCTGATGCGTGGTCGGTGCGCGAGCTGCAGATCTGCGTGCGCAGCCAGGAGGCCCTGCCCTCGTTCGCGCAGGAGCTGGTGGAGCTGCTCGTGGCCGACGCGCAGGGGCGGCTGCAGCTGGAATGAGCGGCGCGAACAGCGGACAGCGGACAGCGTGCCGCTGGTGGGGTACTTTTTCCAAGTGAAAACAGCCGCTAGCCATTGCCAGTCAAGCGCTGGTAGCTCACTTTTTTGATAGCAATGTGGTCGGCGCCAACCAGTACTTGAAGGTGCCGCTGGCGGTGGCCACCAGGGTACCGTGCTCGTCAAGGAGCTGGGCCGCGCAGCTGCACAGACTGCGGCTGGCGTGCACCACCCAGCCCTCGGCCAGCAGCGCGCCGCGCCCGGGGCGGTGAAAGCGGCTGCTCATCTCCACCGTCACGGCCGTTTGTGAAGGCGCCTCGGGCAGCTCGCCGGCGGCGCGTGACATCACCGAGTCCAGCAGGGCCATGATCACACCGCCGTGCGCGGCCGGCAGCTGGTTGAGCAACTCCTCGCGCAGGTGGGGCAGGCGCACATGCACCTTGCCCTGCGGCGCGGGCACCTGCGCGGCGCCGATGAGCCGCAGGAAGGCGCTGCGGTCCCCCGGCGGCTCGGCCTGCGCCGCCTCGGCCACGGGAGCCTCTTCGCCCTGACCGGCTGCAGCGCCATGCGCCTGGGGGCTGGCCGGGCGGCTCACGCGTTGCGTGCCTCGCGCACCATGTTGCGCGCAATGATGATCTGCTGGATCTGTGTCGTGCCCTCATACAGACGGAACAGGCGCACGTCGCGGTAGAAGCGCTCGATGCCGTACTCGGCCATGTAGCCCGCGCCACCGAGGATCTGCACCGCGCGGTCGGCCACGCGGCCGCACATTTCGGTGGCGAACATCTTGGCGCACGAGGCCTCGGTCGAGACGTTGAGCCCCTCATCGCGGCGGCGCGCGGCGTCCAGGGTCATGCACTCGGCCGCATACAGCTCGGCCTGGCTGTCGGCCAGCATGGCCTGCACCAGTTGAAAGTCGCAGATCGGTTGATCGAACTGCTTGCGCTCGAGCGCGTACTGCAGCGCATCGCGCAGCATGCGCTTGGCCACGCCCACAGCCACCGCCGCAATGTGGATGCGGCCTTTTTCCAGCACCTTCATCGCGGTCTTGAAGCCGCGGCCTTCCTGCAGGCCAATCAGGTTGGCGGCCGGCACCTTGACGTTGTCGAAGATCACGTCGCAGGTATGGGCGCCGCGCTGGCCCATCTTCTTGTCGTATTTGCCAAAGCTGATGCCGGGCGTCTTGGCGTCGACGATGAACGAGGACACACCGCCCGCACCCTTGTCTTCGGGGTCGGTGCGCGCCATCAGCGTGAACATGCCGGCATGCGGCGCGTTCGTGATGTAGCGCTTGGTGCCGTTGACAACGTAGTGGTCGCCATCGCGGATGGCGGTGGTGCGCAGCGATGCCGCGTCCGATCCGGCCTCGGGCTCGGTCAGCGCGAACGAGGCAATCACCTCGCCCGTGGCCATCCTGGGCAGCCACTGGGCCTGCTGCTCGGGCGTGCCATCCATCAAGATGCCCTGCGAGCCAATGCCCACCGTGGTGCCGATGATCGAGCGGAAGGCCGGCGCGGTCTGGCACAGCTCCAGCAGCACGCGGCACTCCTCCTCCATGGTCAGCTCCAGGCCACCGTACTGCTCCGGGATCGTCATGCCGAACAGGCCCAGATTGCGCATCTCTTGCACGATGGCTTCGGGGATCTCGTCGGTCTCGGCCACTTCGTTCTCGGCAGGCACCAGGCGCTCGCGCACGAAGCGGCGCACGCTGTCGAGCAGGGCTTCCAGGGTTTCTTGGTCGCGGATCATTGCGGTCTTTCTTTCTTGTCAATGCAGGGTCAGAGGACTTCGGCCGTGCCAAGCACGGCGGTGGACTGGCTCGACAGCGTGCCGCCATTGCCATGCACCACGGCCGTGCGGTGTGCGCCCAACTGGCGCGCGCCTGCATCGCCGCGCAACTGGCGCACGGCCTCAATGAGCGCAAAGATGCCGTACATGCCCGGGTGTACGCACGACAGGCCGCCGCCATTGGTGTTGACGGCCAGGCGACCGCCCGGTGCGATGCCGCCGTTTTGTACGAAGGCACCGCCCTCACCCTTGGCGCAAAAGCCCAGGTCCTCCAGGAACAGGAGCGTGTTGATGGTGAAGGCGTCGTATACCTGGGCCATGTCCATGTCGGCAGCGCGCATGCCCGCCATGGCAAAGGCTTGCGCGCCAGATTGCGCGGCCGCCGTGGTGGTCAGGTCGGGCATGCATGAGATCTGGCGGTTCCAGATCGCCGTGGCATTGCCCAGCACGTAGACCGGGGGCCTGGGCAGGTCGCGTGCGCGGTCGGCGCGCGTGAGCACGATGGCGCCCCCGCCATCGGTCACCAGGCAGCAGTCGCGCACCGTGAGCGGGCTGGCAATCGGGCGGGCCGCGAGCACATCGTCGATGGTGAGCGCGTCGCGCATGAAGGCCTCGGGGTTGAGCTGCGCCCAGGCCCGAGCGGCCACTGCCACCTCTGCCAGTTGTGCGCGTGTCGTGCCGAATTCATGCATGTGGCGCGCTGCGGCCAATGCGTAGGCCGTGACGGGCAGCACCGGCTCGTACGGGTGTTCATAAGGCTGCGGGTCCATGAAGCGGCGTGCCGCCATGCTCTCCTTGCGCCCGAAGGTGGCTGAACGCTGCGCGCTGCCGTAGCACACCAGCACGGCCTTGCACTGGCCCGCCTCCAGCGCACGGATGGCCGGCAGCAGGTGGGCGATGAAGCTGCTGCCACCAATCATGGTGCCGTCCACGTAGGTCGGATTGATGCCCAGGTGCTCGATGACCGGCATGGTCCACATGCTGGCGTTGACGCTGCAGGTGGCCAGGCCGTCGATGTCCTGCATGGTCAGGCCGGCGTCGGCCACGGCCGCCTGCGCGGCGCGCACCAGCAGCGTCATGTCGTCCATGCCGGGCGACTCGCCGCAGCCATACGTGGCGGCACCGGCGATGGCCACACGGCCGCGCAGCGGGCGGTTCACGGCGGCCGCGTCCAGGTGGGATGTGGGCAGGCGGCTCATAGCGCACCCCCTTCGCGCAACGGGGTAAACAGAACCAGCCCGCGCCCTTCCTTGTGGGCCACGTGGGCCTGCACGCGCTGCCCAATCGCCACGGCGTCGCTCTCCACGCCCTCCACGCGGCTCATCATTCGCACGCCCTCATCCAGGTCGATCAGCGCCACGTTGTAGTTGCCGCCTGCGTCGGCCTTGCGTGCGATCGTGCTGGTGGAATACACCGTACCCTGGCCGCCAGCGCGCACCCAGCGCAAGGGACTTGCGCCGCAGTGCGGGCATAGCTCGCGCGGGGTAAATACATGGCTTTGGCACTGTGGGCAGTGCTGTATGCAGAAGCGGCCGGCGTCGAGTTCGGCCTGGTAGTGGGTGTGTGCGCTCAGGTGCATAAGGGGTTTCTAGAGGGCTTGTCGGTAGGCCGCGGCACCATGCCGCCGCCACAGCGTGGCTTGCATTGGGGGCTCAGGTCGGGCGTTTTTAGCGGGGTATCAACCGGCGGTGATCCCTGCCGTCTTGATGACCCTGGCCCATTTTTCCAGTTCGCTGTGCAGGCGCTTGCGCATCTGCTCCTGCGTGCCGGGGTCGGCTTCGGCGCCGGCATCGAGCAGGCGCTGGCGCACGGTGGGGTCCTTGAAGGCGGTGTTGAAGTCGGCGTTGACTTTGTCCAGCACTGCCTGCGGGGTCTTGGCGGGGGCGAAAAGGGCGGCCCATGAATAGGCTTCGTAGCCGGGCAGGCCGGATTCCACGCCCGTGGGCACGTTGGGCAGCATGGCTGAGCGCTGGCGGCTGGCCACGCCCAGCACCTTGACGCGGCCGGACTTGATGTGCTGCAACGCCGTGGGCGCGTCGCTGAACATCAGCTGCACCTGCCCGCCCAGCAGGTCGTTCATCGCCGGGGCGCTGCCTTTGTAGGGAATGTGCTGCAGCTTGGTGCCGGCCTCCATGTTGAACAACTCGCCCGCCAGATGTGTGCCGCCGCCGTTGCCCGAGGAGCCATAGGCCAAGGGCGTGCCTTTCTTGGCGAGTGCGATCAGCTCCTGGATGGTGTTGGCGGGCACCGAGGGGTGGGCCACGATGAACACGGGAAACATGGCGGCGAAGCTGATGGGCGCGAAATCGCGCTCGATGTCGTAGGGCAGGTTGCCCATCAGCGAGGGGTTGACCGAGTGGTGGATGGCGCCCATGAAGAGGGTGTATCCGTCGGGTGCCTCGCGGGCGGCAGCCTGCGCGCCCACCACGCCGCCTGCACCCGCGCGGTTGTCGATCACGGTCGGGATCTTCCAGATCTCGGACAGCTTCTGGGTGGCGATGCGGGCCGTGGTGTCCACCGGCCCGCCGGGTGGAAAAGGCACGATCAAGCGCACCGGTTTGCTCGGCCAGGCGTCGGCGGCCAAAGACGGCAGCGCATGCGTGGCCGCGCCCAGCAGGCCACCCGCAACAAGGTGACGGCGTGTGAGGGAGGGGAGGGTGGGGATGGTCATGGTGTGTCTCCTTGGATCCTTAGAGGGTGGCGGCGCGCTCTTGCAGTTGGCGCTTGAGCACCTTGCCGTTGTGGCTGGTGGGCAGTTCGGGCACGGCGACGATGTGGCTGGGTTGCTTGTAGGGCGCCAACTGCTCGCGCAGGCGTTCGCGGGCGGCGGTTTCATCAAAGCGGGCGCCGGGTGCCAGCTCGACAAAAGCGATGACTTCCTCGTTGCCGTCTTGCTCCGGGCGGCCCACGACGGCACTGCGCTGCACGCCGGGCAACTGGTTCAGCACCAGCTCGACTTCGGCCGGATAGACGTTGAAGCCCGAGCGGATGATCATTTCCTTGAGGCGCCCCACAACAAACAGCGCGCCATCGGCGTGCAGCTCGCCCAGGTCGCCGCTGGCGTACCAGCCGCCATCGCGCATCACGGCGGCAGTGCCCTGCGGGTCGCGGAAGTAGCCGGCCATCAGGCCGCGCCCGCGAATCCACAACTCGCCGCGCTCGCCCACGGGCAAGGGCTGGCCGGTAAGGGCGTCGGTGACCTGCACCTCTGCGCCCTCGACGGCGTAGCCAGCGCTGGTGTCTGGCCGCTGCTCGGACAGGCGCGTGAGGTGCACCGATCCCGCATATTCCGACAGCCCGTAGCCGTGGTGCAGCGCTTGGCCAAAGGCGGCTTCCACGCGGTTCTTCAGCGTCAGGTCCAGCGGGCCCGCACCGGTGTACACATAACGCAGCGCGGGCGCCGCGGGGTGGGTGATGCCCTGCTCCTGCAGCCAGGCCAGCAGCCGCGCGTACAGCGCGGGCGGCCCTTGCAGTTGCGATATACCGTGGTGCGCCAGCGCATCCATCAGGTCGGCGGGATCAAATTGGGGCCGCATCACAAGCTGCGCGCCCGCCTGCAGCGACGCCATCAGCACCGTGCCCAGGCCGAAGATGTGCGTCATGGGAACGAAGGCGTAGCTGCGGTCCGGCGGCGCCAGCTGGCGCGAGGCCGCCGACACGCGCGCGAACAGCGCCAGGCCCTCGTGCGTCACCATCACGCCCTTGGGCGCTCCGGTGGTGCCTGAGGTGAAAATCAGGGCCGCCACGGCATCCCGCAGTGGCCCGGACGCGGGCTGCGCCTCGGCGCGCACGGGGCTGTGCTGCATACCGGGCAGGACGGAGCCCAAGGCGCCATAACGCGACGCATGGGCAGCGGCGCTGCGCGAGGCGCTCGTCGTGAAATACAGCACCCGTGCATCGGCCTTGGCGGCAAAGGCATCGACCTCGCCAGGCGCCATGCGTGCGTTGACGCCGCAGGACCACGCGCTCACGCGGCTGCACGCCAGGATCAGCGCGGCGTGCTCGGGGCAGTTCTCTGCGACGACCAGCACGCGGTCGCCGGGGCGCACGCCCAGGGCCTGCAATTCGGCCTGCGCTGCGTCGGTGAGCGCACCCAGGTCGGCAAAGCTCAGGCAGGTGCCGTCGGGCAAGTGAATGAAGGGGCGCTGGGGCGCTTCGATCAGCCAGCGATCGAGCAAGTGGTGAATCCGTTCGGTCATAAACCCTCAATCCACCACAATGCCGTGGGTCACCGTGGCCCACATGGCGCGCTCCTTGGCGGCGCGCTCAGCCAGCTTCTGGGGGCTTCCTGTCCATTCGTCGTAGCCCAGTTCCTTGTAGCGTTTTTTCAGCTCTGGCTGTGCCAGGGCGGCATTGACGGCCTTGTTGAGCTTGGCCACCAGTTCGGGCGCCATGCCTTTGGGGCCGTAGACGCCATACCAGCCGCCCACGTCAAAGCCCTTGAGCCCCTCGATGCCCGACTCGGCAAAGGTGGGCACGTCGGGCAGCGAGGCGTTGCGTTGTGGCGAGGTGACGGCAAGGGCGCGCACCTTGCCGCTGTGAATGTAGGTGCTGGCTGTGCTGATGATGTCCAGCATCATGTTCAGCTGGCCGCCGATGACGTCGGTCATGGCGGGCGCATTGCCCCGGTAAGGCACGTGGTTCATCTCGATGCCGCTGCGATTGGCAAACAGCAGTGCCCCCAGGTGGTTGGAGCCGCCCACGCCGGCCGAGCCGTAGGCGAGCTTGCCGGGATTGGCCTTGGCATAGGCCACCAGCTCGCGCACGTTTTTGTAGGGCTCGTTGTTGTTGACGACCAGCACGTTGTAGTAGCTCAGGATGGGCGCTACCGGTGCCAGATCCTTGGCCGGGTCGAACGGCATCTTGGTCATCACGTTGGGGCTGATGGTGATGGTGGGGCTGGCCGCAAACCACAGCGTCAGGCCGTCGGGCTTGGCGCGCACCACCTCGTTGCCTGCGATGGTGGCGTTGGCGCCGGTCTTGTTTTCAACCGTGACCGGCAAACCCAGCTCCTTGGACAGCGCCTGGCCAAACAGGCGTGCGCCCTGGTCCACAGGCCCACCTGCCGCATAGCCGACGATGAGGCGCACGGGCTGCGTGTCTTGCGCCGTGGCGGGGTGCATGGCCAGGACGAGGGGCGCCATGGCCAGGGCGGTGAGGGTGAGGCGGCGGCGGGAAGAATGCATGCTTTGTCTCCGATGGTTTTTGTGTGCAGCGATGGTGAACGTCAACCCGCGCCGTGGGAATCTGCTTTTGCCAAAGCAGGGGTTCAGCCGCCGTTAGGAGCCTCTGCACGCACCGAGCGGAAAGAGTGCGCCGTGGATCGGCGCAGGCAGCCAGGCGCAAACGCAGCCCTGGCCACTGTTGTCACTTTTGCGCGTCTTTGCAACGCCGCGCCGCCCCCCGAATCCGCAGAGGCCCACGGCGCGGAGATTCGTGCAGACGGGCTTTGGAACCGGTTCTGAGGGTGATGTCACACCCGCTCGAACACCGCCGCAATGCCCTGGCCACCGCCGATACACATGGTCTCCAGGCCGTATCGGCCCTGGCGGCGCTGCAGTTCGTGCAGCAGCGTGGCCAGCACGCGCACGCCGGTGGCGCCGATGGGGTGGCCCAGCGAGATGCCGGAGCCGTTGACGTTGAGCTTGTGCTCGATGGCGTCCCGGTCGTGCCAGTCCCAGCCCTTGAGCACCGACAGCACCTGGCAGGCGAAGGCCTCGTTGAGTTCGACCAGATCCATGTCGTCGATGTGCAGGTTCAGGCGCGCCAGCAGTTTCTTGACGGCAGGCACGGGGCCGATGCCCATGTGCGAGGGCTCGCAGCCCGCAGCCGCCCAGCCCACCAGCGTGGCCATGGGCGTGAGGCCCAGCTCGGCCAGCTTGTCTTCGGCCACGATCAGGCAGGCAGCGCTCGCATCGTTTTGCTGGCTGGCGTTGCCCGCCGTGACGGTGCCGTTCGGCATCAGCACGCGCAGCTTGGCCAGGCTCTCGGGCGTGGTGTCGGGGCGCACGCCCTCGTCCTTTGTGAACAGCACCGGGTCGCCCTTGCGCTGGGGCACCGGTACGGGCACGACTTCTTCATGGAACCGCCCCGCTGCCCAGGCGGCCGCCGCGCGCTGGTGGCTGCGCAGCGCAAAGGCGTCGGCCTCCTCGCGGCTGATGCCGTAGTCGCGCGCCAGGTTCTCGGCGGTCTCGATCATTCCCGAGATCTTGCCGAAGCGCTCCACCGGCTGCGAGCGCTCGCGGCCCCGGTCGAGCCGGTCGTAAAAGCGCACATTACCCGAGCGAGAGCCCCAGCGCATGTCGGTGGTGTAGTACTCGATGTTGCTCATGCTCTCCACACCGCCAGCGATCACGGCGTCGGCGGCGCCGCTTTGCACCATCATCGCGGCCGTGACGATGGCCTGCAGGCCACCACCGCAGCGGCGGTCCAGCTGCATGCCGGGCACCGATACCGGCAGCCCTGCCTGCAGCGCGGCCCAGCGGCCGACGCAAGGCACTTCGCTGTTCGCGTAGGACTGGGCCATGACCACGTCGTCGATCCGCAGGGGGTCGATGCCACTGCGCTGCACCACGGCGCGCACCGTGATGGCCGCCAGCTCTTCAACGGGAACGGGCCTCAGGCTGCCGCCAAAGGTGCCGACGGGGGTGCGAACGGGGGTGACGATGGCGGCTCTGCGCATGGTTGGTTCCTTGAAATATGAATAAAAATGGCAGCAAGCGCTTATTCAATAAGCGCTTGCTGCTATTAATTTTGATTAATGTTGGTTCAAAGCCGCGCCGCAGTGGCGCAGCGTCTCATGGGCCTGGCGCTCCAGGTCTTCGCGGTGTTCGGGGGCGGCAATGTCGATCAGTCGGCGCACGCGGCGCGACAGGGGCTGGCCGCGCAGGTCCGCCACGCCGTACTCGGTGACGATCAGGCCGGCGTCGCTGCGCGGCGTGCTCACCGGGCCTGAGAGCCTCGCCACGATGCGGGTCTTTCCCTTGGCCGTGGCCGGCAGCGCCACGATGGGCAGGCCGCCGTGGCTGCGCGCCGCGCCGCGCAAGAAGTCGACCGCGCCGCCCACCGCGCCGACATAGCAGCCGGCGGCCACCTCCGCGTTGATCTGGCCCGTCAGGTCCACCTCGATGGCGGCGTTGATGGCCACCAGTTTGTGGCTGGCGGCCAGCACCTCGGGGTCGTGGGTGTAGTCGGTGCTGCGCAGTGCGAGCTGCGGGTTGCGGTGCGCCCAGCGGCGCAGGGTGTCGCCGCCCATCAGGATGCCGGCGATGCCCATGCCCCGGTCGATGCTCTTGCGCGCATGTGTCAACACCCCGGCCTGGGCAAGCCGTGCGATGCCGTCGCTCACGGCGCCGGAGTGCAGGCCCAGGTCGCGGTGGCTGTGCAGCGCGGCCACCACGGCCTCGGGCAGGTTGCCAATGCCCAGTTGCAGCGTGGCGCCATCTTCGACCAGTGCGGCGACGTGCCGCGCAATCGCCTGCTCGGCCAGGCCGGGCGCGGCACGGCTGGGCTCCAGCGGCGGGTGCTCGGCATCAATGAGCAATGCAAAGTCGCCGCGCTGCAGGTGCACGCTGCCGTGTGTCCAGGGGATGGCGGGGTTGACTTCACCGATCACCACGCGTGCTTTTTCGCGTGCCGCCGGCAGATATTCCTGCGCCAGGCCCAGGCTGTAGCGGCCGTCTTCGTCGGGTGGCGAGACCTGCAGCAGCAGCACGTCAACGGGCAGCGCGCCGCTGCGGATCAGGCCCGGCAGGTGCGAATAGTGGCTGGGCAGAATGTCCAGCACGTCCGCCTGGGCCAACGCGCGGTGCGCACCGCCCGCGGCGTAGCCAAAAAAATCGATGACATCGGCGTGTTCGGGCTGGAGCGTGTCCGACGCGGCCATGCCCACGAACACCCGCAGCCGTCCGTCCCGGGCCAGCGCATGGCGATGCGCCACCAGAGCGCGCGTGAGCGTGAGCGGCTCGGCCGTCGCCTGGCCCCACCACAGCGTGTCGCCGGGGCGGATCAGCGCTTGCAAGTGAACAGACAATGAATCCATATCAGTGATCCACCGTGCTGCGCGGTTCTCGCATCGCATGCAACAGGCGCGGCGCGAAACGCCTCAGCGGGTGTGTCATTTCAACTTGTCCCAGTCAAAGCGCAGCGGCTGTTTGTCCTGAAAACGCTGCACTGCGTCCTGGTGGTAGGGCGAGCTGCGGCACAGGGTCTGGGCGTACGACTCCATCTCGGCGATGGTGCGCGCGTCGCTTTCGAACGACTGGTTCATGATGGTCTTGGCCATGCCGATGGCGGCCGTCGATGCCTGGCCAAAGCGCTGCGCCAGCGCCAGCGCAGCCTCGGTGAGGGCGGCGGCGTCCTCCACGATGTCGTAGACCATGCCCAGTTGCAGGGCTTCTTCGGCATCGACCGTGCGTGCGGTGAAGACCAGCTCCTTGGCCTTTTGCTGGCCCACGATGCGCGGCAGCAGGTGCAGGGCGCCCAGGTCCGGCACCAGGCCGATGCGCCCAAACACGGCGCAAAACTTGGCGCGGCGCGTGGCCAGCACAAAGTCTGCCGCCAGCGCCAGGCTCAGGCCGGCACCGAACGCCGGGCCGTCCACGGCAGCGATCACCGGCTTTTCCAGGTTCACCAGCTCAGGGAACCATTGGTGCAGCTGGCGCATGCCCGTGCGAAAGGTGAGGCCGGTGCGGCTGGGGTCGAGCATGGCCGAAATATCGCCACCCGAGCAGAAGGCGCCACCCGCCCCGGTGAGGATGACGGCATGCACCTGCGGGTCGTCACGCATCTGCGCGATGGCCGCTGCCAGGGCCGGGCGCATGTCCTGGCTGAGCGCGTTGCGCGCCTCGGGCCGGTTCAGGGTGATGGTTCCGATACCGTCTTTTACGGAGGTCAAAACGGGGGGGGGGCTCATGGCGTTCTCCAGGCAGTTTTGATGGGCTAAAGAGGCTGAAGCGCTTTCACATCAAGCGCTGGTAGCTCTCTTTTTGATAGTTCATTGCAGCGCCGCAAACCCGTGGCTCAGCACCACCTTGTCGCGTTCGGCCACACGCGCGCGCAGCTGGAACTGTTGGGGCTGGCCGGGCACGCGCCATATCTCGGTGAGCAGCGTCTCGCCGGGGTACACCGGTGCGGCAAAGCGAATGTCCAGCGCCTTCAGGCGCGTTGCATCGCCGCCCGCGCACTGGCGCAGCACCGCCCAGGCGACCAGGCCGTAGCTGGCCAGGCCGTGCAGGATGGGGCGGTCGAAGCCCGCCTTGGCGGCCACGGCGGGCTCGGCATGCAGCGGGTTGGTGTCGCCCATCAGCCGATACAGCAGCGCCGCTTCGGGGCGGATCGCCTGCATGTCGGTGAAGTCGGGCGCGCGGTCCTCGGGCGTGGGGGGCAGCGCGGGCAGCGGTGCGTCGCTGGGCTGGCCGCCGCTTTGCTGGCTGTAGCCGTCGTCGCCGCGCAAAAAGCTCACCTGTTGCACAGTGGCCAGCAGCTCGCCAGCGGCGGATTCGAGGCGCCGCTCCGTGACCATGATGGCGCCCTTGCCGTCGCCCTTGTCGGTCAGATGGGTGATGCGGTTGTGGCCCACAACGTCGCCGCTCGCAGGCAGCGGACGGTGCCAGCGCGCACGCTGCTCGCCGTGCAAGAGCTTCACCCAGTCAATGCCCGTGTCGGGCTCGCGCGCCCAGAATCCGGGGTAACCCAACACCACGGCCAGCGTGGGCAGGGCGCGCAGGCCACCGGCCAGGCCTTCGTAGACGAAGGGCAGGGCGGCGGCGTTCAGCGGGTCGTTGCCCAGCCCGAGGCTGAGCGCATACAGCATGGTGTCGCGTTCGGTGTACGACTGGCGGATCACGCCAAAGTCGCGCGCTTTCAGGTGGTGGTAGTCGATGGGCATGGAGCCGATCCCCGGGTCAGATGGGGTCCCAGCTGAACACATCGCCCGAGCGCTCCATCGGCACGAACGAGCGCGTGAGCGCCGGCATGCCGTGTTCGGCGATGGTCTCGGCCGTCCAGCCCTCGCTGCGGTGCACCGAGCGCACGGGACGCGGCTGGCTCATCAAAAAGATCTCGTTGTTGCGCACGGCAAACACCTGGGCGTTCACGTCCTTGGCCTGGTCGGACAACAGGTACACGGCCAGCGGCGCGATCTTGTTGGGCGTCATCTGCTGGATCTTGGCCACTCGTGCCTGCTGCTCGGGCGTGTCGGTGGGGATGGAGCCGATCATGCGGCTCCAGGCAAAGGGGGCGATGCAGTTGGAGCGCACGTGGAACTTCTGCATGTCCAGCGCAATGCTCTTGGACAGGGCGACCAGCGCCAGCTTGGCCGCGCTGTAGTTGGCCTGGCCAAAGTTGCCGATCAGGCCCGAGGTCGATGTCATGTGCACGAAGGCGCCGCTTTCCTGCTCCTTGAAATGGTTGGCGGCCGCGCGGGCCATGTAGTAGCTGCCGTACAGGTGGACCTTGATGACGGCGTCCCACTCGTCCAGGCTCATCTTGTGAAAGAACCGGTCGCGCAGAATGCCGGCGTTGTTGACCACGCCGTCGATGCGGCCGAAGTGGTCGAGCGCGCATTGCACGATGTGCCCGGCGGCGGTGGCGTCGGCCACGCTGTCCATGTTGGCCACGGCCTGGCCGCCAGCGGCGCGGATCTCCTCGACCACTTGTTGCGCGGGGCCGGCGTCCGTGCCCTCGCCCGTGGTGGAGGTGCCGATGTCGTTGACCACCACCTTGGCGCCCGCCGCCGCCAGGGCCAGCGCCATGTCCCGCCCAATGCCGCCGCCCGCCCCGGTCACCACCACCACCTTGTCCTGCACCATCATTTGCGCCATGTTCGTCGTCCTTGGGTTATGAGAAATCAGTGAGCGCCAAGCATGAAGGCAAAGCCCCGGCGGCGCTATTCGGCAATCGCAAGGGCGGGCTTTGGCCGCATGAAAGCAGCCCGGCGCCGTGCGGGGGCTTCATGGCCGCCAAAGGCACGCTTTCACAAACGCGGATTGCGCAGGCCCCCAACTGACCGCACGATGGCGGCCATGACAGAACCCACCATCAACGCCAGCTTGCTTGCACACCTGCAAGGCTGGCAGGGCCAAAGCGAAACCCTGAGCGACACCTTGACGGCCATGCCCGTGGCGGCGTTGTCGGCCACGCTGGACCGCGACGACCCGGCACCGGCGCCCGGCACCGCCGTGCCGCCGCTGTGGCACTGGCTGTACTTCCTGCCGCATGCGCGCCAGAGCGAAATCGGCCCCGACGGCCACCCCCGGCGCGGCGGTTTTCTACCCCCCGTGCCGCTGCCGCGCCGCATGTGGGCCGGCGGGCGCCTGCGCTGGGAGGCCGGCAACCCGCTGTGCGTCGGCCAGGAGGCGCAGCGCACCTCCACCATTCGGTCTGTCCAGCACAAGGCGGGGCGTTCGGGCGAACTGCTGTTTGTGCTGGTGGAGCACCAGTTTCGCAATGCGCAGGGCCTGGCGCTGACGGAGGAGCACGACATCGTCTACCGCTCCGCCGCCCAGCCCGGCGACCCGGCGCCGCAGCCTCAGCAGCCCCCGCTGGTCGGCCAGCAGGCCTGGTCGCGCACCATCACGCCCGACGACGTGCTGCTGTTTCGCTACTCGGCGCTGACCTTCAATGGCCACCGCATCCACTACGACCGCAAGTACGTGACCGAGGTCGAGGGCTACCCCGGCCTGATCGTGCACGGCCCGCTGATCGCCACGCTGCTGCTGGACTTGCTGCGCCGCAGCCTGCCGGGCGCACAGGTGCTCACGTTCGACTTTCGCGCCGTGCGGCCCACCTTTGACCTGCACCCCTTCGCCGTGCACGGCAAGCCCTCGGCCGACGGCAAGACGGTGGAGCTGTGGGCCCAGGACCACGAAGGCTGGCTGACCATGCAGGGCACGGCCACGTTGGCCTGAAAACTATCAAAACAATAGCTACTAGCGCTTGCTACACAAGCACTAGAGGCCAAAAACACTTGAAAACCACCATGATTCACCAGCCCGACCAGTACCAGGAAATCCGAGACGCCGTGCGCGCCCTCTGTGCCCAGTTCCCCGACGAATATTTCCGCAAGATCGATGAGGCCCGGGGCTACCCCGAGGCGTTTGTCGATGCCCTGACCCAGGCGGGCTGGATGGCCGCGTTGATCCCGCAGGAATACGGCGGCTCCGGCCTGACCATGGCCGAGGCCTCGGTCATCATGGAAGAGATCAACCGCAGCGGCGGCAACTCCGGGGCCTGCCACGGCCAGATGTACGTGATGAACGCCATCGTGCGCAGCGGCAGTGAGGCGCAAAAGCAAAAGTACCTGCCCCAGATCGCCTCGGGCGCGTTGCGCATCCAGTCCATGGGCGTGACCGAGCCCACCACCGGCAGCGACACCACCAAGCTCAAGACCACGGCGGTCAAGCGCGATGGCCGCTGGGTCATCAACGGGCAAAAGGTGTGGATATCGCGCATTCAGCACAGCGACCTGATGATTTTGCTGGCCCGCACCACACCCGCCGAACAGGTGAAAAAACGTTCCGATGGCCTGTCGTGCTTTCTCATCGACCTGCACCAGGCGATTGGCAACGGCCTGACGGTGCGGCCGATCTTGAACATGGTCAACCACGAGACCAACGAGCTGTTTTTCGACAACCTCGAAATCCCCGAGGACGCGCTGCTGGGCGAGGAAGGCAAGGGCTTCAAGACCCTGCTGGACGGCCTGAACGCCGAGCGCACCCTGATTGCCGCCGAGTGCATTGGCGATGGCTACTGGTTCATCGATCGGGCCACCAAGTACGCCAACGAGCGCGTGGTGTTCAACCGCCCCATCGGGCAGAACCAGGGCGTGCAGTTCCCGATTGCCGATGCGTTCATCGAGCTGGAGGCCGCCAACCTGATGCGCTGGAAGGCCTGCGAGAAGATCGACGCCCACCAGAACGCGGGTGCCGAGGCCAACATGGCCAAGTACCTGGCCGCCAAGGCCAGCTGGGAGGCCGCCAACGTCTGCCTGCAGACCCACGGCGGCTTTGGCTTTGCCTGCGAATACGACATCGAGCGCAAATTCCGCGAAACCCGCCTGTACCAGGTGGCGCCGATCTCGACCAACATGATCTACAGCTACGTGGCCGAGCACGTCCTGGGCTTGCCCCGTTCGTTCTGACGTGCGACACCCCCCTGTGGCGCTTCGCGCCTTCCCCCCGCTCTCGCAGCGCTGCGCTCTGCGGGCAGGGAGACGACGCCCTCGCTGCGGGGCGGCCCTTGCTCGGCGTCCGCTCGTGTGGGTCGCGCCAGTTTTGAACGTCGCGGGCAGTGCCACCGCTCGATAGAAATCCTGAGATATGCATCCAAACATTCGCCCCCTTGACGGCATCACCGTCGTATCGCTGGAACACGCGGTGGCCGCGCCGTTCTGCACGCGCCAGCTGGCCGACCTGGGTGCGCGCGTCATCAAGGTGGAGCGCCCCGGCAGTGGCGACTTTGCGCGCGGCTACGACCAGCGCGTGAAGGGCCAGTCCTCGCATTTCACCTGGATCAACCGCAGCAAGGAGAGCCTGGCGCTCGACGTGAAGCAGCCACAGGCCAAGGCCGCGCTGCTGCAGCTGCTCAAGACCGCCGACGTGCTGGTGCAGAACCTCGCCCCCGGCGCCGCCGCACGCATGGGGCTGTCGTACGACGCGCTCAAAGCCCACAACCCAAGGCTCATCGTCTGCGACATCAGCGGCTATGGCGCCGACGGACCGTATCGTGACAAGAAGGCCTACGACCTGCTGATCCAGAGCGAGGCGGGCTTCCTGTCTGTCACCGGCACACCCGAGACGCCGTCCAAGTCCGGCATCTCGGTGGCCGACATCGCCGCGGGGATGTACGCCTATACCAACATCCTCTCGGCCTTGCTGCTGCGTGGCAAGACGGGCGAGGGCAGCCATATCGATGTGTCCATGCTCGAGGCCATGGGCGAATGGATGGGTTACCCGATGTACTACGCCTATGAGGGCGCCCCGCCGCCGCCGCGCTCGGGCGCATCGCACGCGAGCATCTACCCCTACGGCCCTTTTGAGGCGGGCGATGGTGGCACGGTGATGCTGGGCCTGCAAAACGAGCGCGAGTGGAAGACCTTTTGCGACGCCGTGCTGCAGCGCCCCGAGGTGGCGGCCGACCCGCGCTTTTGTTCCAACGCGCAGCGCAACACCCACCGCTCCGCGCTGCAGGCGCTGATCCTGCAGGAATTCTCGGCGTTGACGGCCGCCCAGGTGGTCGAGCGCCTGGACGCCGCGGGCATCGCCAACGCGCGCGTGAACGACATGGCCGATCTGTGGGCGCACCCGCAACTGGCTGCGCGCCAGCGCTGGCGCAGCGTGGGCACACCTGCGGGTGAGGTGCCCGCGCTGCTGCCGCCGGGCGTGAACAGCGCGTTCGACTACCGCATGGATGCCATCCCCGCCGTGGGCCAGCACAACGCGGCCATCCTGGCCGCGCTGGGGTGGAGTGCCGAGCAGATCGATGCGCTGCAGGCGCCCCCCGTCATCTAATCCAAAAAACATAGCAAATAGCGCTTGTCCCGCCTGCACTGGAGCCCCAAATGAAGCAAGAAACCCACGCCACCATCCACCCCCTGGCGCAGTTTGCCGCCGCGCTGCAATGGAGCGATGTGCCCGAACCCGTGCAGCGCCGCGCCGAAGACCTGTGGGTGGATTGGTTCGGCTCGGTGCTGGCCGGCTGCCGCGCGCGGCCCG
>RCMZ01000308.1_pt1 | contig 28708 bp, 23 predicted proteins | sample 2041141 | NCBI WGS metagenome assembly RCMZ01 (sample SAMN09708263, study PRJNA481090) | Wastewater metagenome, whole genome shotgun sequencing project. | biome: sewage; isolation source: Davis station wastewater (DW) | place: Antarctica: Davis Station | collected 2010-03-01 | reverse complement strand
GACGGGGTTTTGGGCATCCTGCTTGAGCGTGCATTCGGCCTCCAGAGCTACCACCATCGCATCGGCGCCGCGCACGAGGCGAAAGCGATGTTGGCGCAGCACGGTGGCAAAGTCACCGGGAGTGAGATGCCTGCAGCGCGCCAGTCTGGCTTGCTCGGCAGCGCCAGGCGCAGGTAGTCCTAGTTGTGTGCAGTGGCGTTGCAATAGTGCACAGGCTTGCTCAGTGCGCAAAAAATCTAGCTTAATCTTCAAATCAAAACGGCGCAGCGCGGAGGGGTCTAGCCCCTGCATGAGGTTGGTGCTGGCAACAAGCACGCCATTGAACGCTTCCATTTGCGTGAGCATTTCGTTCACCTGCGTCACCTCCCAATTGAGCTGAGCGGACCGTCGGTCTTGTAAACAGCTATCCACCTCGTCGATGAGTAGCAGCGCGCCGTCTTCCTCGGCCTCGCGGAAGGCACGAGCGATGTTCTTTTCTGCCTCGCCAATGTACTTTGACAGAAGGTCGGACGCGCGGCGCACCAACAGAGGCATGTCAAGCTGCTTGGCCAGCCAGTGTCCAAAGGCCGTTTTGCCTGCCCCCGGCGGGCCATAAAGACACAGGCGGGCATTGCGCGTCTCCGCAATTCCTTGAGCCAGAGCGATCAGGTCTGTGTCCGCATTGACAAAGGCCGGGTCGAACGCCTCCGGAAGCCAGCTTGAGGCGGTGCGCGGCAACGGGTCGTGGCCCTGGGACTCAAGGGTGTGGCTGATCAGGTGCTCGAAGGCTTGAGCGCGGGCGGTGCGGCCGACCTCTTCCTTGATGGCGTGCACCACGGCGCCAGCGCGAGCCACTACAGCGGGGGACAGGTGTTCAGTGTTGGAAATACGGGCCAGCTGGGAGGAGTCCAGGAGGTCGCCGCAATGCGCTTGGATGATGCGATTGCGCTGGCTGCAAGGCGGCACAGGCAGCTCGAACACGATGTCGAAGCGGCGAATGAAGGCGGCGTCTATCCCGCGCACGGTATTGGACAACCAGAGCGTGGGCACGGGGTTGTCTTCCAGCATGCGGTTGAGCCAGGCCTTGTGTGTTTGCGCTGCGCTGGGCTCTAGCGAGGTGGCTGTGAAAACGCCTTCCGCTTCGTCGAACAGCAGCAACGCCTTGCGTTGAGACAAAAGGCTTTGCGCAGCGCGGTAGGCCCGCAGACGGTCTTTGGCGTCACTGAGATCCCCGTCATCGTCCTCGGTTGCAACTTCGAACAGCTCACAGTTCATATCCTGTGCGAGGGCGCGGGCCAACTCAGTCTTGCCCGTGCCCGATGCGCCATGCACGAAGACGTTGACCCCGCGCCTTTGCGTGCCCTGCGCGTGGCGTAGCCAGGGGCGCACGATGTCGAGCGTGGATTGGATGTGTACATAGTCGGCCAGACACAAATGCCCTGGTGCGGTAGGCTGAATTTTGCCGCGCAGCATATGGATCGGGTCGGCGTCGCAGGACATCAACTGATCGGCGAAGGAGCGCGAGAGCAGTTCGAGTTTGCTCTTCAGGTAGAACGCTTCCCTCCGATTAACAACTACAAGGCCCGAACGTGCCAGCAGGCCCTGGCTGCTCAACGCCTGACGCACCTGCTCATCGGGCACATTGAGCGCCTTGGTCAGGGTTTGAAACAACTGCATGGATGTGAGTGCTTCCAATTGGTCGGCGGCGTCCTCAAGCAGTGAGTCAGTGCGAAGGCACACGGCAAACGCCAGTATTTGTGTATCGACGGCATCCAGACCCACCAGCTCTGCCAGACGCTGCACATTGCGCTGTAGCAGGGGAGGCAAGGGCACGTTGGCGTAAACATGCTGTGCTTTCTCCAATTGCTGATAAAGCTCCGCACGCACGGCTTTGGGGTTGAACGGGTGATCTTCCGAGTCGATCCAATGGCCCAGTCCCAAGGCGTGGGCGATGTCGTCGTTACCAAAGTCATCCTTGCGCACAAAATTGCGTAACGCGGTAGGCAACGTAAGCAGGCGCAGCATCCACAGCGTAACGTGCGGTGCCAGTTTCTCTAGACGGCTGGGGTAGTGATAGGTCACGGCGATTCTCCTGTTGATGGCAGGAGTCATCATCCGCAGTGCGGCGACAGAATGTGTCGGGCCTAAGTGCCGTATGTTTTTCGGAAATAGCCCATTGTTGGTAAGTGCAGATACCCATGCCTGCACTACCGCTACCCCCATGCCTTGTGCTGGTCGAGGATTCAGTTATTCGAAATTTTCGAGTAACTGCCCCCGATGGAAAAAGCTGCAACACCAAGCATTTCAACCTGGCTGCAATCATCGCCGTTGACTACAAAGTCAATTCCGAGCGCACAGTGCAGTTCAGAAAGTGGGCCACAGCCATCATCGAGTCGTTCACCATCAAAAGCTTTGCGATGGATGACGAGCGCCCGAAGAACGACGGCTAGATGGTTGGCAAGCGGTATTTTGAGAAGCAGCTACCTTAAAACTCTGCTTGAGTACGTTGAGCTGCAGGGGACAACACACTGGACGCTTCCAACTCAGCCACCAGCGCTTGCGTCCTCGAATACCCGGTCCGAAGCTTCCTCTGTAGCCACGCAATAGGATCGGTGATCACTCGGTTGTCGGCCAGTCGGCACCGTTCGCGCAGCAGCTCGGCCGCCCGGTACAGTAACGCGCCTTCTTGTGTGTCCTGAGAAAAAGTGCCGCACTCCTTGTCGAGGTCTGACAGGAAGTACCGCCAAGAAGTCGTTTCACTCAAGAAATGCGCGAGCCGTACCATCGCCAGTGTGTCGAGCATGCAATATTCGCGCAGCCCCTCTGTCAGCAGCTCGCGGCGCGCTGCTGTGGTTGCTGGGTGCACAATTTCTGCATACGCAGTCTGGGCTGCGGTACCGTTGCTCACCGCAATTTGTCCGTAGTCCAAATCAGGGGCGATGGTGGGCAGTACCGCTTTGATGGACCACGACCCATGCATATGTGGGTGGTAGTAGCTATCCCGTGTGAGCGGGAGCAAATCAATGACCCGGTCGTTGATGGCTTCCAGCCGTTCAGCCAAGTCTGGGTATAAGGCCGCCAGCTCGCCAATGCGGCTTTTCTCAAACGCCTGGAAGTACACCAGGATCGGGCCGGTGTCGCCCACCATGTCCACGAGGCTTTGCGCGAATGGTCGGCGCGGGTCATCGCCCGTCACGTCCAGGAACATCGCGTGCCGCAGTTCTCCTGATTTCTCTTCGGTGTGACATGACCATTGAAACGGCACTTGCGTGCGATGGGGGCTCGTGTTCGCCCAGCGTGGCACAGCCAGCTTGATGGTCTCGAAATCCAGGTAATAGCGTGGATAGGGCAGGGCTTCCAAAACACGGGCTCCCGCGTCGGAAAGCCACATTTGGCCAGTACGGCTGCACTCCTGTACGCGCAACTGAACGTCGTTCAGGTGCTCCTCGGGCACCAGCAAAGCGTCGAAAACCCCTTGTGCCCGCAGCTCGTCTTTGAGCGCGGATCGCATGCGCGGAAGCACGTCCAGTGTGTAGTCGGGCTCAGGCGTTTCCTCTGTGGCGGCTACGCTGCAGTGCGAGTTGAAAGGGCACTCCACAGGATCATCGCATTGCGCGCCAGTGGCAGTGGCGGGCTCAGTCCCCTGCAGTACCAAGCGTGCTTGATCAACCCAGTGGACCACGCTTTCCAACATCGGCCCAACGTCCGTATCCAACGGTGCATGTTGCAACAGCCCTTGATAGTCGCCATTGCCTTGGTAAACAAAGTCTGTGTTGATGTGGGCGAGTTCGACAGCACTGAGCGAAACGCCATTTTGTCGGATCACCCAGGCTTGCAAGGCGCAGTCGTCGAGGTGGTGGGGCTTGACGCTGGCAGAAGACTTCACCTCGACCATTCGGTAGCCTGTTGGCGAAGGCAGCAGGAGATCGGCCTGCACCAGGATGTTGTCGTGCTGAAAAGTCGCTTCGTACAGAGGGCGGTCGGGGAATTGCTGCATGGCGCTGCGCGTTGCGTCCAGTGCCGACTGCAAATCGGCTTCGCCTTCAATGAGAACGCCGTTCGGAAACAGCGAACGAGCCACCTCTGCGACTTCATAACCAATTTGGTGCCCGCGTTCTGCTTCCTCGGACACATCCAGCAGATCAGGCCGATGTACTTGCAGCCATAGCTTGCGCGGGCACTGCCGCCAGGCAGCGATACGGGACTTCGACAGGCCAGGAGTTTTCATCGTTGTGGGGCAAGTAGGTGCTGATCTGCGTGTGTGCTGTACTACAGCGTGCGTTTGAGCGAGCCCGTGCGTATGTCGTACACACGCACCTTGCCGTCACCGCAGGTCACTGCCGCCAGATCGCCGGTGATGTTGACGGACTTGGCACCCTTGTAGCTGGCACAGCCAAACGTGCGCTTGGCGCTGTTGGTGCGGATTTCAACGATCTTCACGTTGGTGCCTTCGATCTTTGCTGCGTAGGTCATAGAGCTTCGGTTCTTTCGTCACAAGTCGGATTTAACCGTTAGAAGACGCGTCATCAGAAGGGCAGTACAACGCGCTCATCCGTTCTTGAAAGGGTGCGAAGAAAGTCCAAAGCTCCTGAGCCAAGTGCTGGGCATTCGGATGCGTGGGGTCACGGTTGTCTTGGTGGAGAAAAAGGAGTCCTTCGGTTGATCCTGCAACTGCGGAACCTGCTTCTCTGGCGGGACCGGAAAGGCTTGTCCAACAAAGCCACCACGAGTCCGATTTGCCTGCCAGCTTTTGCGTCATTTCAACGCGCAAAGCGTCGTCTGCAAAGCCTTGGTTTTCATACGCCTTGCGCCAGCCGCCAATGAGCGTGCCGTTCCATGCTTCTGCCACACATTTGCTGTGGTCGCCGAAGGCATCGTTTATGCCGATGCCAAAGAGGAGACCGTTGTCAGCCTCAAGTCTGGCCACCCATGGCTTTTGATAGAGGCCAGTTGCCTGCAGCCTTTGGTTCAGAAGTTCGACAACATGAAGCGCAAAGTCCCTAGGAATGGCTTTCTTTTTCTCTTCCAACTGTTCGGCCAGCATAAATGCAGCTTCCAGTTGCGCAGGGCTCTCCAACAGTTCTTGGATTTCAGGATTGGGTTTGGTCACGGGTGTGCTTCCTATAGCAATGCTTCTGCAAAGATGGGTGTATTGGGATACGGATTGGGTCAGGGGAAGGGCCGTGGCAGGGCAAGCGGCAGCCCCTTGCTCCAGCACGTTTGCCAAGTCCGCGTAGGACATGCACACCACGATGTCGCGCGCTGCCGCAGTCGTCCCCGCTCTGCCGTCTGGGGTCAGAAAAATGAGCGCCGCCTGCTCTGTGGCACGTCCTGGGCGTGATCGAAGCCACTGCCAATACCTGCTCAGTTGCCTGTCTTGCTCGCCTGCATACACCTTGTTTTCAATGGCGATGGTGGTGCCGTCCGGCAATTCGATGACAAGGTCAACCCGCCCGTATTCACCAGCATCCTGCTCTGTGGTGATCTTTGCATTAGCTCGGTGCGATGCCCTGCTCAGGTACGCGCTGATGGACTCGCGAACAGCGGATGAAAGATCAATCTGCAATGCGGCCCACTTCAACAAGCCGCGCAAGAACACATCGCCCTGGTCATGTTCACTGCTCGGGTTGAAGAGGTAGCCAATAAAGCGGGAATGGTAGTTTTCCTTGTGAGCAACGCCCAGCGCCTCAAATATGTTGTAGCGCTCACCGGTCAGCCGCCGTCGAACCTTTTCTGTCAGCACCAAATCATGCACAAGAGGGTGCTGCAGCAGTTCGCGTGCTCTACGGGTCTCTTGTGCTTTCTGGCGTCCTTGCAGCGCTATGACTTCGTTCAGGATGTCCCGCATTGGATGGAGCTGTGCGCCGGTGCTCGCTGCCAGGTCAGGGTTTAACGGGGGGATCATTGCAGGCTTTCTGTTTCTACTGGCGTGTCATACCGCTTACAGGCGTCTCGCAGCGATTGCGCGATTTCTTCACGCAAAGTCATGGGTTCCAGAACTTCAATGCCAGCCCCTTGCGACAAAATCCACCAGCGCAGCTCCCAACTGTCTTGCACTGTGGCATGGATGGTGTCTTGCTTCATCACCTGGTCTGTGGAAAGCGGCGATTCGGCGACCAGGCGTAACAGGTCTTCGGACAGTTTTAAGCGTAGCTGCATGGTTTGCTGATTGCCGAACTGCGCAGCGCCGTTTTGCAGCCAAGCATCTAGCTGACCTTCTGCAGGCCGATTGCACGCCGTGTAAGTGCGCTGTGCCGCAGTGATCCTGTGGAGCGCGTACAGACGGATGTCCTCATATTCCCACGCCGTTGCAGCAAGATAGGTCAGCGGGCCGCGCTGGATCAGCACTAGAGGGTGCAGCCGAAGGGGGATGGCTGCCGTAGCGCCCAGTCCTGTGTATTCCACATCTAACTGCTCGTCGTTCAGTAAGCCTTCATGGACCGCGCTGGTGACTGTTCTATTCACATCGGGCAATTCACGGTGCAGTTGGGCGGGAATGCTGCGTACTTTGTCTTGCCAATGGCATAGCGGATTGGTGCCGCTGAGCTCTTGCAGTTTGGCGCGAGCCTGTTGAAATTTGGGTTCCAGTGTCTGCCGCACAGACTTTGGCAACAATGGCCGCACCGCAGACTCTGCCAAGTGAAGTGACAGTGCTTCGGCCACATCCATCCCAGCAAGCTCGGTTTGCGCGCCGTTGGCCCAACGCCAGCCATACGGAGTGCCCGCCCTGTTGCAATGCAAGGAGAAGCTGGCGGATAAGTCATGCAGGTCCCTCTCCACCTGACGCTTGCTCACCGAAAACCCCCGCTCCTGGAGGTCTTGGCTCAACTGTTGTGCAGACTTCCCCGAGCCACTCTTGGGCAAGCATTTGAGCAGTTCCCATAGGCGGGCCAGCGTGTTTCGGGTGGTTTGGGCAGGCATGGCGTAACGTTTTGATACGTTGCACTATAGCTGTGAGTTGCGACGGAATGTGTCGCGGTATGTCGAAGCTCACTCGCATGCTGGTTTGACAAGGGGGCGCGGCTTGTCTGCACTATGGGAGCATTAGGATTGCTGGCCTATGCAGCTCTGGTAATCCTGGACACGCTGGGCTATCTGCCACAGTGGCTCAGGTTCTCCATCGGTGGGTTGCGGATCCGCCTGGAGGTGGCGCACGCCAAGCTGGTGGCCAGTTGCGCCTTCTGCCTATTGGGGTACAACAAGCACATGGAGGAAGTTGGCGAAATTTTATGCATCAAAACAATTGATGCATTAATTCTTGAATAGTGGTGATTTTTCGAATACATTTGCGTCATGTCGATTGACGCAATAATTTCAAACCTTGGGGCGCTCGCCGTTGTTAAGAGCGGCTACCCCTTCCGCGGCTCCATCGAGGAGGCCGCCGACGCGGATGCCTTGGCTGTTCAGATGAAGGACGTTGACCCCGAACATGGAGTGTCTTGGCCCGGCGTCACGCGCACTGCACTCGCTGGTAGAAAGCAGCCGGATTGGCTCAAGGCGGGCGACGTGCTGTTTGTCTCTAAAGGTGCACGCTTCTACGCGGTCTGCATCGACGAGCCGCCCAACCGAGCCGTTTGTAGCCCGCATTTCTTCCATCTCCAGGTTGCCCCACAAACACCTCTGCTGCCAGCCTTTCTGGCATGGCAGATCAATCAACCACCGTTCCAGCGCCAGCTTCAACAGGCGGCAGAGGGCAGCAGCCAACTGAGCATCCGCCGCCCGGTGCTGGAATCGCTATTGCTTTCAGTGCCATCGCTGGCGGACCAGCAGCGCATCGTTGCCCTGACCGATCTCGCGCGTCGCGAGCGCCACGCCCTCCACCAACTCATTCACAACCGCGAGCAGCAACTTCAAGCGCTCGCCGAAGGCCTCGCTCACGCCGCTCAGGCCGCCCGTTGAACATCTCCGGAAATACAAGACCATGAACGACACCGCCATCCAGACCGTATCCACTTCTAGCTCAACGGTCAGCCAGGACGACATCAATGCCGCCGTCTGGGCCGCATGTGACACCTTTCGCGGCACCGTAGACCCGAGCATCTACAAGGACTTTGTCCTGACCATGCTGTTCCTGAAATACGTGTCGGACGTCTGGCAAGACCACTACGACGCCTACAAAAAGCAGTACGGCGACCACCCCGAGCTGATCGAGGAAATGCTCAAGAACGAGCGCTTTGTGTTGCCCGCCAGTGCCAGCTTCTATGCGCTGCACACCTTGCGCCACAGCCCCGGCAACGGCGAGCGGATCGACAAGGCCCTGCACGCCATTGAAGAGGCCAACATCACCAAGCTGCGCGATGTGTTCCAGGACATCAGCTTCAACTCCAACAAGCTGGGTGACGAACAGCAGAAGAATGACATCCTGCGCCACCTGCTGGAAGACTTTGCCAAACCCGCACTCGACCTGCGCCCCAGCCGCGTCGGCCAGCTCGACGTGATCGGCAACGCCTACGAATTCCTCATCAAGAACTTCGCCTCCACCAGCGGCAAGAAGGCGGGCGAGTTCTACACCCCGCCAGAGGTGTCGTCACTCATGGCGCGCCTAATGGCACCGCAAGAGGGCGACGAAATTTGCGACCCCACCTGTGGCTCCGGCTCGCTGCTGATGAAGTGTGGCCGCCTCATCCGCGAGCGCACAGGCTCGCGGAAGTACGCGCTCTATGGGCAAGAAGCCATTGGCAGTACATGGGCCCTGGCCAAGATGAACATGTTTCTGCATGGCGAGGACAACCACCGCATCGAGTGGGGCGACACCATCCGCAACCCCAAGTTGCTCGACAGTGCCGCCAGCCTCAAGCACTTCGACATCGTGGTGGCCAACCCGCCGTTCAGTCTGGAAAAGTGGGGCTTCGAGGGGGCTGATGCTGACAAGTTCAGCCGCTTTCGTCGGGGTGTACCGCCGCGAACCAAAGGGGACTATGCCTTTATCTTGCACATGATCGAAACCATGAAGCCCGGCACCGGCCGCATGGCCGTCGTTGTTCCGCACGGCGTGCTTTTCCGTGGCGCAGCCGAGGGGCGCATCCGCCAGAAGCTGATCGAAGAAAACCTGCTCGACGTGGTGATTGGCCTGCCTGAAAAGCTCTTCTACGGCACGGGCATCCCCGCCGCCGTGCTGGTATTTCGCAAGAACAAAGCCGACGACAAGGTGCTGTTCATCGACGCCAGCCGCGAATATGAAGCAGGCAAGAACCAAAATGTCCTGCGTGAAGTCGACCTGCAGCGCATTCTGAACACAGCCCAGGCAAGGAAGGGCGTTGATAAATACGCCTACCTCTCAACCCCAGCTGAGATCGCCGAGAACGACTTCAACCTCAACATCCCCCGCTACGTGGATACCTTCGAGGAAGAGGCTGAAATCGACCTGATGGCCGTGCGCAAAGAGCGTGAACAGCTCAAGACTCAGTTGGTGAGCTTGGAAGCTCAGATGGCCGTGTACCTCAAGGAGCTGGGCTATGAGTGAATCCACGCCAGTGCCAGGAGCTGAATTCCTACTGTATGAAACCGAAGACGGGCGCACCCGCGTGGTGTGCCGTTTTGTGGATGATTCGCTATGGCTGTCGCAAGCCCTTATGGCTGAGCTGTTTCAGGTGTCCGTCCCCACCGTCAACGAACATCTGAAAACGCTGTTTGCCGATGGCGAAATACAACCCGAGGCAACTATTAGGAAATTCCGAATAGTTCGCCAGGAGGGGGCCAGGCAGGTCAACCGCCAGATCGACTACTACAGCTTGGAGGCTATTTTGGCTGTTGGCTACCGCGTGCGCTCAGCCCGTGGTACCCAGTTCCGCCGCTGGGCGACAGAACGTCTGGGCGAGTACCTGCTCAAAGGCTTCACGCTGGACGACGAGCGCCTGAAGAACCCGCCTGTGGGTGATTCCGTGGTGCCCGACCGCTTTGGCGAATTACTGGAACGCATTCGCGACATCCGCGCCAGCGAGCGCCGCATGTACCTTCGCGTGCGCGAAATCTTTGCCCTGGCTGCCGACTACGCCCCCACGCTGCCAGAAACTACCGCCTTCTTCCGCATCATTCAAAACAAGCTGCACTATGCCGTGTGTGGCCAGACAGCGGCCGAAATCATCCGCATCCGTGCCGACCATACCCAGCCCAACATGGGCCTCACCAGCACTCGCAAGGGTCAGGTGCAAAAGGCCGATGTCAGCGTGGCCAAGAACTACCTGGCCGAGAGTGAAATCAGCGAACTCAATCGTATCGTCACCATGTGGCTGGACTTTGCCGAAGACCAGGCCACGCGCCGCAAAGAGGTTTTCCTGAAAGACTGGGCCGAGAAGCTCGACGCCTTCCTCCGCTTCAATGACCGCAAAGTGCTGGTGGGCGCTGGCAAGGTGTCACACAAGCAAGCAGTGGCTCATGCGCAAGGCGAGTATGAACAGTTTGCGGCCCAGCGGCGTTCGGCGCTAGAGGCTAACGGTGAGGCATATGCCGTGCGAATGCTGAAAACGGGCTCAACGGATGAAAACACCCTGGGTGAGTTAAATCAGGTCGCCAAGCGCTTGATAAAGAAAAAGGGAGGACGCGATGCTGCCTAAAGGATGGCACCGTTCGACGCTAGGACAGGTTGCGCACATCAGCTCCGGCGGTACACCCGACAGAGGCGCCGTGGAATATTGGGGTGGTGATGTGCCTTGGGTAACGACTGGCGAAATCCAGTTCAACACCATTACCGAAACGACTGAAAAAATCACGGCAGAGGGACTAAAGAATTCGTCGGCCAAGCTTTTTCCACCGGGCACCCTACTGATGGCTATGTATGGTCAAGGTAAGACACGTGGGCAGGTGGCCAAGTTGGGGATTCAAGCCGCAACGAACCAGGCCTGCGCGGCAATCCTGCTCCACGAGAACAATGACGCTGACTTCTACTTCCAGTACCTATCGTCTCAGTACGAAGAGATACGAGAGCTGGGCAATGCGGGAACCCAAAAGAACCTGAGCGGTGGAATTCTCAAAGGTGTGCCAGTTCCGGTGCCGCCGTACCGCGAACAACGTCGCATCGCCGATATTCTTTCCACCTGGGATCAAGCTATTGCCACCTCGGAGCGACTGCTGGCCAACAGCCGAACGCAGAGGCAAGCGCTGATCGGCATTACCTTGCATCTCCCTTCCGCCAACCCCGATGCTATGGCGCCTGCCGACAACGGCGGCTTCCCGGCCTCAGTGCAACCGGGCATACCAAACTTGCCAGCAACACCTTCAGGCTGGCGGCGTATTCACCTGCGCGACCACCTGAGGGAAGTGCGACGCCCGGTAGTCCTGGTGGACGAGGAGTCCTACTCGCTGGTGACTGTCAAACGCTCCCGTGGTGGCGTGGAATTGCGTGCAAACTTGCGAGGCAACGAGGTCAAAACGCCAACACAGTTTTATGTTCAGGCGGGTGACTTCCTGATTTCAAAACGCCAGATCGTGCACGGAGCGTGCGGCGTTGTACCGCCAGAACTAGACGGTGCGGTGGTCTCCAACGAATACGCCGTTCTCAACTCGGACGGTCAGATCGATTTGCAGTTTTTGCGGTATCTATCGGAGTCAAGGTACTTTCAGCAGACGTGCTTTCACTCCAGCATTGGCGTGCATATTGAAAAGATGATTTTCAAGACTGACCACTGGCTCAACTGGCCATTCAACATCCCCCCACTGGCAAAGCAGAAGCACATTGTCGAAATCTTGGACACGGCTAGCCGGGAGGTAGCCGCCATCTCTGAGCAGTTGAAAGCACTCAAGCGCGAGAAGTCCGCGCTGATGGCACAACTGCTGACTGGCAAGCGCCGTGTCAAGCTGCCCAAAGCTGAGACGGAAGCGTAAGCATGAATATCACGCCCAACTCTCGCGAGCAATACAGTGCCCACCTGCCCGCGCTGCACCTGTTGTGCAACCTGGGCTGGAGCTTTCTGACCACGGCCCATGCCCTGGCACTTCGCGGTAGCACACGCGAGGTGCTTCTCAAGCCCCGGCTGATTGAGGTGCTACAGACTCGACGCTACGAGTACAAGGGCGAGTGGTACCCGCTATCACCCAGCGGCATCGACCAGATCGTGCGGGAGTTGTCGGCGCTCAGCCTGGCGGAAGGGCTTATGCCCGCCAACGAGCGGCTCTACGGCAAACTGGCACTGGGCATCACGGTCACCGAGTTCATGCCCGATGGCAAGAAACACCAGCCTACTATTCCAGTGATCGATTGGTCAGACGCTACAGCCAACCATTGGGATGTGACCGAAGAATTGGAGGTGCTGGCCGCACAGGGCACGCACCACCGCACACCGGATGTGGTCTGCTATGTCAACGGTATCCCCTTGGTGGTGATCGAAGCCAAGCGGCCCGAATCAGGCGGCGGCAGCCACCCGGCAAAAGCCATGGTGAACGAGGGCATCAGCCAGCACCTACGCAACCAACGGCCCGACGAAATTCCCAACCTGTTTGGCTACGCCCAGTTGCTGCTGTCCATCAGCCAGACCGAGGGGCGCTACGGCACCACGCATACGGCCGCGAAGTTTTGGGCCAAGTGGCGTGAAGAGGAGTTTGACGACGCGCACATGCAAGCCCTCAAGAACGCGGCGCTAAAGCCTGTAGTACGCGCCGCGCTGTTTGACGGCAAGCCCGCCGATCTGACTACCTACTTCGATGTGCTGTGGAGTGCACCCATGCAGGCCACTGACCAGGATCGCTTGCTGGTGAGCCTGCTCACGCCTGCGCGGCTGCTGGAGTTTTTGCGCGGCTACGTGCTGTTCGACCGCAAGGTGGGCAAGATTGTGGCGCGCTACCAGCAGTTCTTTGGCATCCGCGCCCTGCTGGCGCGCATCAGCCTGTTGCGGCCTGATGGTGGTCGCGAAGGCGGTGTGGTGTGGCATACCACGGGGTCTGGCAAGAGCTTCACCATGGTGTTCCTGACCAAGGCGCTGCTGCTGGTGGAGGCCTTGAAAGAATGCCGTGTGGTGGTGGTGACCGACCGCATTGATCTGGAAAGCCAGCTATCGCGCAACTTCATGACGGGCGGTGCGTTTGGCTCCAGCATTGCTACGCAGAAGGACGGCGAGAAGAGCCGCAGTCTCTCCGGTCGCGATCTGGCTAAACGCATCGGCAGCGGCACCGAGCGCATCTCGTTCACGCTGGTACACAAGTTCAACACGGCGTCCAAGTTGCCTGATTGTCGGAACGACTCGGCCAACCTGATCGTGTTGGTGGATGAAGGCCATCGCAGTCATGGCGGCGAGACGCATGAGCGCATGAAGAGCGCGCTACCCAACGCGGCCTACATCGCTTTCACCGGTACGCCGTTGCTGAAGAACGAGAAGACCGCCAACAAGTTCGGCCCCATCGTGCATGCGTACAGCATGCAGCGCGCCGTGGAAGATGAGACGGTGGCCCCGCTGCTCTACGAAGAACGGGTGCCCGAACTCGACATCAACGAGGATGCAGTCAACCGCTGGTTCGACAAGATCACCGTGAATCTCAGTGACGCGCAACGCACCGACCTGAAAAGGAAATTCGCCAAGAAGGGCGCAATCTACGGCGCGGCCAACCGCATCGAGTTGATCGCCTGGGACATCGCCACGCACTTCAACGAGAACATCAAGCAACTCGACCTGGGCCTGAAAGGCCAAGTGGCGACGGATAGCAAGCTCGACGCCATCCGCTACAAGAAAGCCTTGGACGACACCGGCTTGGTCACCAGCGCCGTGGTGATCTCGGCCCCCGACACGCGCGAAGGCAATTCCGATGTGGATGAGGACACTCTGCCTGAAGTGCAGAAGTGGTGGAAGCAAAACATGGCCACCTACGGCCATGACCCGGAGACTTATGAAAAGCAGATCGTCAGCGACTTTGGCACGGACCGCGCCCCCGACTTGCTGATCGTGGTGGACAAGCTGTTGACCGGGTTCGACGAGCCGCGCAATACCGTGCTCTACATCGACAAGCCCTTGAAGGGCCACAACCTCATCCAGGCCGTGGCGCGCGTTAACCGCTTGCACGACGCGAAGCGGTATGGCGTGCTGGTGGACTACCGAGGTATCTTGAAGGAGTTGGACACCGCCATCCGCGCCTACCAAGACTTGGAGACACGCACCCAAGGCGGCTTTGACGTGAGCGACCTCGAAGGCCTCTACCAGCAGTTCAGCACCGAGTACAAGCAGCTGCCTGCCTTGCACGACAAGCTGTGGTCGTTTTTCAAGTCCGTGGCGAACAAGCTCGACCGCGAACAGTACCGCCAGTTGTTGACCCCCAAGTTCGTCAAGGGTGAAGATGGTGAGGACTGCGACGAGCGGCAGAAGCTGCGCGATGACTTTTATGAGGCGCTAACGGCGTTTGGCATGTGCTTACAAACGGCGTTGTCGTCACGCAGCTTCTTCGAGGACAAGAGCTTTTCCGAAGGCTTGATTGCCCGCTACAAGGCCGATCTGCGCTTCTTCACCGAACTGCGGCAGACGGCCCGCCGCGATGCGATGGAGACGGTGGACTACAGCGCCTACGAGGAGCAAATCCGCAAGCTCGTGGACAAACAGGTCATCGGTACCGAAGTGCGTGAACCCGACGGCGTGTACCTAGTGCACCAGTTAGGCAAGGCCGAAGACCCGAAAGACTGGTCAGAAGAAAAAACCCGCAATGAAACGGACATGATCCGCACGCGCCTACGCAAGACAATCGAGCAGGAGCTGGCCGAAGACCCCTATGCACAAAAGGTGTTCGGCGAGCTGCTGAAGCAGGCCATTGCCGAGGCTGAAGCCATGTTTGACCACCCGCTGAAGCAATACGCATTGTTTCAGTCCTTCGAGCAAAAGCTGGCGTCCCGCGCAACACCGGGCGTGCCCGACGTGTTGGCGGAAAAACCGCATGCCAAGGCCTACTTTGGCGCGATCCGCTTGGTGCTAGGCGATGAAGCCTTTGCATCGCTGGGTGACGTGGCCGTGGATGCGCTGGCGCAACAGGCAATGAAGATGGATTCCATGGTGCGCGATGCCGTGGCCGAGAACTCGCTCAACCCGCAGAACATCGAGGCGGCTATCCGAAAGGGCTTGCTGCCTTTGCTATTCGGCACTCTGGGGCTCGACCACGCCAAGCAGGTGGTAGAGCAGGTTGTCCAGATCACGCGTGTTGGTCTTGGTAAGACTTGAGTATGCTTTTGCTGGAGCGCACCTCCCAACATCAGCTGGTGTACGGCAATGAAGTCATTGTTTTCAGCGTACGCCGCCAGCCGACGCGTACTGTGCAGCGCGTCGCAATCCACGTCGAGCCTGATGGCCGTGTGTTGGTGGATGCGCCTGACACCGCCCCCTTGGTTGACGTGCTGGAGGCAGTCAAGAAGCGTTCGAGATGGATAAGCCACCACTTAGAAGCCGCAAAGGCGCGACTGGCCCATGTGCTCCCGCGTGAGTACGTGAGCGGTGAATCACTGCATTACCTTGGGCGGCGCTATCGCCTGCGGGTGGTTGTAAATCCTGATGCCAAAGTGGAGGCCCGCATGCGCGGCGCGTTCATTACCGTCACCGTACCGGAGCACGATCCCGAAGCGATCAGAGCCGCCCTGGATCACTGGTACCGCCAGCGAGCGCGTGAGCTATTCGCAGCCCGTATTGCAGCCGTGGCCGCGCCACTGCGCTGGGTCAAGCACTCTCCTCCGACACGCCTCCAGTTCATGACCGTTCAATGGGGAAGCTGTTCGCCATCTGGTCGTATTACGCTGAACCCTCTGCTGGTCAAAGCGCCACGTGAGTGTATTGATTACGTCCTGCTGCATGAGCTATGTCACTTGCTTCACCACAATCACAGTCCCAAGTTTTATAGCGTCTTGGATAGGCATATGCCCAATTGGCGCGTAGTGAAGGAGAAGCTGGACAACATGGCGGAAGAGATGTTCCGCGCCTGAATAGCGGATCCTCGGGGGCATTAAGCAAGTTTTCCGCGACTCTGTTGGGCGGCAGCGCCATGCGATCTGCTGTCGTCGATCTGCATCGTCCCGACGATGCTCTGAAACTCCCTGAAATACTCTGGCTGATTGGCCGCCAACCAACGAACAATTGGCGCGCAGTCCATCCACTTTTCCAAAAAGCGCTTCAGCACGGTGAGGTGCAGTACATCAGGCCCATAAGTTTCCTCGATAGCCTTGTTTTGCACTTGCAGTGCGGCCATCTCACGCTCCATCTTTGCCATGGACTCCACCGACACAGTGTCACTGGCAGCTGCTTGCGTGACCAGCATATTTGATGGTGTGTTGTACAGCAGGGCATTTGCAAACGCAGTGGTGAAGTTGTTCTGGCCAGACATCAACTCAGCAGCTTCAATTTGCCTGATGGGCTTCATACGCCGCAGAATCGCGAATGACTTGGCAGGACATGGTTTGTCTTGTAGCTGTTCAATCACCTCGGGGCAAACGCCATCCAGTAACCTGAAATGGTTTCTGATGGTCGCTGGTGACAGATGCAGCGTCTTTCCCAGTCGTTCGGCGGAAACGCCGTGTTCCATTGCTTTGACGATCATTTTGTGCGCTTGCACAACTGTCATTCGATTGATGCGTTTGTTGTATGTGTACGTGTCATCATCAGTGGCAACCAAGCAATCCACTTCAGCAATGCCTAGAATTTTCAGTGCTTCAATACGCAGATGCCCATCCATCACGAAGTAGTGACCTTGGTTGGTCGGGTGGGGGAAAACTACTGGCGGCTCAACCAGACCCACGTCTCGTACCGATGACAGAACCTGCTGGAAAGTGATGCTGTCCTTGACGCGAGGCCGCAAAGTTTTAAGGTAGATGAGGTTGGACAAGGGAATACGCACACAATCTTTTAAGAAGGCGGCCTTGGTCTTCTCGATTGGCTCGGTAGTAGGTGCGCCGTTCGCTGTGGATGCATCCAAATTCATGGACGATCTCCTATTGCCATGCGATCCTTGATGAGCTTTGGAATCGAGTCCATTTTCTCGGCACGAAGAATCGATACAAAGCTCTTGTCGGCAAACAGTTCTTTCAGAGCCTGGGTGGCAAAAACCAACTTGTCATGTGTGAAATCAGCTTTCTTCGCGGCAAGGCGCTGGTTTTCCGCCTCACGCTCGAAGATTCGTCGAAGTTCAAGCGGAGTTAGCGTCTTGCGTTTTGCCGTTTTGCCAAGTGGGGGATTGCTGACCAGCTTGCTGCGATTCGCTCGTTGCTCCAAAAGTCTGCGTAATGTGGACAGCTTCTTGCCGCGAAATCCCTGTTCATAAGCATCGGATAGAAGGTCTTGGATTTCGCTAGCACTGCTTCTGGCAATAGTCGTTGCCATGCTCAATGGGATGGTCCCCATCTCCACCGCACTCAGCAGCTTTTCTTCCCCGCGCTGCAAAAGCCCACCAATCATGTTCACCCACGAAGCGGTAACGCCAATTTTCAGTGCTATCTGGGTATCGTTAAAGCCGCGTTCTTTGAGGTTGCCCACCTCGCGCATCAAGTCGATAGGACGGTGCTGCCTTCGCGCAATGTTCTCAACGAGGCTCATCACCAAGCAGTCGTCTTCAGGAGCGTCTGTGACGAACGCAGGAATCTCTTCCTGGTTGAGCATCTGAAATGCTTCTAGGCGACCTTGCCCACATATCAGATCGTATCGGAAGGACCCGTCTTTCAACGTTCGGCGGCTTACCTTTATGGGGCGCTTCAGACCTACGCTGCGAATGTTTTCCACGATGGCTTCGTGTTGCTTCTTGTTGCGGGTGCGGGGGTTGAGGACATCAACCAAACAGACGGGAATCATTTCCACGCTTTGATGCGTATTGGTCATGCAGCGTCCTTCAGGCTGTATCGAGCAGCCAATTCGTTCAGGATGTCCAGCGTGTCGAACCTGTAGCTGTCAATCAACCCATAGTTCTCTTCGTTGATGCGCTCAGGCCATGCACCGGTGTCGATACGTGGAATTAGGTAGTAATCCCGCGCCTTCGCGTTTGAGCTGTCCATTCGTACCGCGACGGTGATGTCAGGCTGCAGGCTGGTATCGAAGCGGACGCGCCAGCGCAGTGTTCCCGCTGCTGTTGTTTGGCATCTCGCAATGACCAAGGAGACGGTCCATTCCCCATTGATAGTGAGCAAATCATTACCCGCATCGCGTTGAACAACAGCGTTCACTGCATGCAGTTGGCGGATGACTTGATCCACCAAATCGGGGCGTTGCTTTCTGAGTGCTCGATTAATTTCCAGATAGCGGTAGTCCCTATCAGGGTGAAAGCCGACCAATGCGTAAGCGGTGATCAATCCGCCGAATCTCTCCTGGTAGGCAGAGCTGGAGGGCATGCCCTCCTGCTCATCAATGATCAGTCCAGACAAGGTGCCTGACCGTGCAAATAGATCGCGAAGGAGCGCCAGCATTTGCGCGTCGTCGAGTCGATGCGAGCGCGCGACAATGATTTCCCGCGCTTTTGCGAACAAGGACTCAGAGATGATTCCCTCGAATGCCCCATCGCAACGCACCCAAAGTTCGGGCGCATTCCGGACACGTACCTGTTTCAGTTTGAACGACCGACGGTTATAGACGTTGTTGCCGATGTACTTTTCGTTGGTCAGGATCTGGTGGACGGTGCCACGTGTCCATGCTTTTCCCAGGTCTGTGAGAAGTCCTTCTGCATTGAGTGCATTGGCAATCGCCCGCTCTGGCCTACCATTTTCGACAAAGTCGTGATAGATGCGGTGCACTACAGCAACTTCTTCAGCCGGACCGCGCACCAGAATCACGCGATCCGTCTGGATGCTCTTGTGCTCACCTGATTGAAGCAACCCCTTCGACTCCCGCTGCTCGTTGATCAATTCACGGCGTAGACCATAGCCAGGAGTGCCACCTTGATGGAATCCCCGCCCGGCCAGGTTGCACTGACCTATGAAGACTTTGGTCGAAAGCACACGACTAAACTCACCATCCATTGACCGCTTGAAGTTTTTGAAAACAGCAGCCATTGGCGTCCCATCGTTGTCAAAGGGCTCTGCGCAATAGGAAACAGGGGCACCCGCTTGGGTACATAGATATTCGTAATGAGCGCTTTCGTCGGTGTCTTGGAATCGACCCCAGCGGCTCACGTCATACACAAGGATTCCACGATACGCGGCGTGATGACCCTGCACGTCAATGAGCAATTTTCGGAACTGTTCACGACCTTCGGCATTCAAGCCGCTCTTGCCTTCGTCGGCGTAGATTTTTACGACCACCATGCCGTGCGCTTCGGCATACTTTTTGATGGCAATAGTCTGATTTTCAGTGGAGTACCGTTGATGGTCGGTTGACATGCGGACATACGCAGCCACCGGTATTAAACCGTTGGCCTCAGTTGTCTCTGATGCGGCACTCGGACGGATCAAATCGACCTCCCGGCTGGTAGGGGGTGCCAGTGGTCGCTCAGTATGGCAATTTATTCAAAAAACGAGGAAGAAAACACAAGGCGGGATACAGAAAATTTCTTCTGTAACGTTTCAAGATTTCTGCATTTGGTTCGCTCTAACGAGGGGCAAAGCGAAAACTATTCAGCCAACAGTTTGAAAACCGCCATACGAACACTGGGGTCGACCTTGCCGTAGCGAAACAGCAGCTCTGCAATGTCGTCGTCCTCATCCGCAAAGAAGAAGGCCACTGGCACATCCAGCACCTTGGCCAATTTGCGCACGGTGAGTAAGTCGGGCCGATGGATTCCCAGCTCGTACCGATTGATCCGCGTGCTCGCTACGAAGGCATCAATCCCAGCTTCGATCCCCAGCATTTTTTGAGACAGCCCAGCGTTAAGCCTAGCTTGCTTGAGCCTGGCTCCCCACCGTTGATCCGCCTCTGACATCTCTCGTCCCATAGGACTACGAGAGTCGTAGTTATGCCGCTTTATTGATACTACGAGTTGCGTTGTGCAGCCCGTACAACCTGACGATGAACGCGGCCAGCACCTCTTCAGTAGCCCGCCAGGACGTGCTGAGCACGATAGCGTGCTGAAAGCCCCGGGCTGTCACCCCGCCTCCCCCCATTTGCCTTAAAGCTACGAATTACGTAGCCATTTCCAGCTACTTCCTGCCTTTGATGGCTGCCTATCTGAATATTCTCGATAGCTACGATTTACGTAGTTTTTGGGCGAAGGTCGAGACGCCCTGTAGCCGCAGAAGCAGTCTCAATGACGGGGAGGCAGACTTAAAACGGACTGAGGAATGCGCTCATTGGCGTTGGTGCGATAGGGGCCGTTACGGCGTGGATTGAAGCAGCGGAAACGGCATGGCACTGACCATTTCCACCAACGTTCCTTCGCTGAATGCGCAGCGCAACTTGAGCGCGAACCAGGCAGGCTTGGCTACGACCATGCAGCGCCTGTCTTCGGGCCTGCGTGTCAACACGGCCAAGGACGACGCGGCAGGCTTGGCTATCAGTGAGCGTATGCTCACGCAGGTCAAGGGCATGGACGCCGCCAAGCGCAACGCCAACGACGGCATCTCGCTTGCGCAGGTGGCCGAGGGGTCAATGCAGAAGATGACCGACATCCTGCAACGTGGCCGCGAGTTGGCGGTGCAGGCGGCCAACGGAACCAACTCCCGGAGTGACCGTCAAGCCTTGTTCGCCGAATACTCTCAACTGCTCCAAGAGTTTGAACGCATGTCTCAGACGGCCAACTTTAATGGTCACAAGCTCTTGGATGGAAGCTTCACAGCGCAGACGTTTCAGGTGGGAGCCAATGCTGGACAGACCATTGACGTTTCCATCCCAGCCCTCAAAAAGAATGAAATTGGGCACTACCAGTTTGACTACCCGGACAAAGCAGACGATCTGAAATTCACGGGTTGGCTTTCGTCCAACTCTAATGGTCTTGCTGGCTCATTGAACGAGCCACCAAACCGAACACTGACACTCAATGGTCAGGGTGTTCCTATGGGGGTGGGCGAGAAATCTGCGGCTGATGTTGCCGAGCGGATAAATTCAACGGCATTCGACCCTCCGATTCTGGCGATTGCCAAAACGGAAATCGGTTTCGCCATAAACCCGCCGTTGGCTGCTGGTCAAAACGCTACGATCAAACTGGTTTCGGGAGACGACTACAGCAAAGCACAGACGGTGACGTTTCCTTGGGATGGTTCTACTTCCGACGCAATGGCGGCTATGAAAGCCATAAATGCGGTGTCGGACCAGACGGGTGTGTATGCAGTAGACGTACTGCCTCAAGAAAAGTCAGGAACAGCTCCTCCTAACCTTGGTAAACCAGGTCCCTCGGCAGTCATAAAATTGGTCAACGACAAAGGGGAGAATATTCATATCCTGAACTCCTCAGGAAACGGAGCCAAAGCCTACCTGATTCAGGACAGCTGGACTGATGCTGGTTTTGTTTCAGGTACTGCTATGGTTTTCAGTACAGATGATTCTGGATCAACGGGTGTTATGGGAGTTGATAGTGGTGGTGTGATTGGTGTCATTACGCTTGCCTCGTCAGAGAAGTTTGACGTAATAGGAGATTACGAATACTACGATCCCTATGGCACAGAAGTTGGCTTTATAGACACTGCCTATAAAAAAGCAGACGCCAAACTCAAGCCTGTGGAGGACGTTTCGTTTGATGACGCAAGTCTGGCCAGCTTGGCACTGCTGACTTTTGATGGGGCCATCAGTTCGGTTTCACGCGCTCGGGCAACTTTGGGTGCCGTGCAGTCACGGTTTGAAGCCACCATTGCCAACTTGGAAATCTCGTCAGAAAACACCGCAGCCGCCCGCGCACGCATCGTTGACGCCGACTTTGCCCAAGAGACTGCGCAGCTAGCCCGCCAGCAAATCCTTCAAAACGCAGGCACTGCTATGGTGGCGCAAGCCAATGCAGTACCGGAGCAGGTTCTTACCCTGCTCAAGGGGATCTGAGCTAGCAGTTCAGGTCGTTGAACTGTTTGCGGGCCTTGTACAGCTCCACGTCGGCCAGGGCTTTTTCGGTGGGAGTGGCTGTGGTGGCTCGCTGCTTGAGTTCTGGCAGTTCGGTATCCAGCCGGGTGCATTCCGCTTTGTCTCTGGGGCTGAGTTTGAATCGGTGCTTGTAGACCCGGTACTGCTCAGGGCTCATGCCCGTCCGTGGCTTCAAGGCATCGGCCATCAAGGCATTGTGTTCAGCCCGCTGCACATCAGCACCCTTGCGGCTGGCTCCGGTCATTTTGTCCATGCCCTGTGTGGGTGTCGTGTCAATTTCCTTGGCCCCTACACAAGGTGCATCCGAATAGCTCACCTTGCCTGCCGTCTCGCAGCGGTACACGGGTTTTTGTGCGTGGGCAGGAATGCTGAAGCTCAACAGGCCTAGCAGTGCGAACGACCAATGGAGATGGCGAGTCAGGTTCAAACGTGAAGAAGACAATAAGCGCATTGGTTTCAAACTCGAACTAGCTGGCAGCCACCGTTCCCCGGCATTTGGGGTAGGTGGTGCAGCCCCAGAACGTGTTGCCTGCATTGGCCCCTTGTCTGGCGGTGCGCAGTGCCATGGCGGCACCACAACGTGGGCATTCGGGTTGGGCTGCTGCCTTGGCGGTAGCCTGGGGAGCTTGGACTGCCGATTGGGGTTGAGGCGCCGGGCTCCCCATTGAGTTGGGAGTCTCGCGTTGTGCGGCTGCTGGTTGGCCTTGGGCACTCCGTGCCTGCTGAATCATCGCAAAGAGCCGGGGACCGTCAACGAGTTCGATGTTGCGCCCTTGAGCGAAGTCTTTGGCATCGCTCGTGAACCGCCCCGAGGTGACGACAAAACCGCCTGTGGCACCTTTGGCAGCCATGACGCCATAGAGTTCGCGCACGGTGGTCACGCCCACCTTGTAGGCCTTCCATTGTTTGCACTGCACAAAGAATTTTTCCGAACCCTTGGCTAGGACGAGGTCAACGCCGCCATCGGGACCGCCCCCACCGATTTCCGTCACGCGGTACCCCTGCAGTCGGTAGGCTTCACCGACCAGCAGCTCAAACTCCCGCCAGCTCATGCCGTCCAGGGCGTCAGCATTGCGTGCTTGCGCCACGTCCGAAACCAGGGCTTGGCGCTGTTTGCGCCGCCAGGCTGAAAGGGCTGCCGCAGCAATGCACAGCAGTGGCACGATGTACTGACCGGCGTTTGCCAGGCCGTGGATGATCGCCTTTTGGATCATGGCCCCCGCTATGGCGCCTCCTTGGCCTTGAATGTCAGAGGCTTGGATGGGCACCGCCAGACGGTGCAGTAGGAAATAGCTGACCGCTGCGAGCACCAGGCAGACCCACCAGGGGAGCATGGCAAGCAAGTCCAGGACATCTTCTAGTGGACTGGATTTCTTGCGTCTGGCCATGGTTCCTCCCGATGTTTTTGTGGCGTTTGCACTATTTTGGCGCAAGCGTTTGTTAGGTCAGGAATTACCTGCATAAAGAAAGCGCTCGGGTCCAAAGGAGTACCTATGCCACTATGTGGGCTGCTGTAATGCCGGGATTGCCGTCATCCACTGAACTTCGGCGAATGCGTACTATCGGCCAGAGGACTAAACCGCTCGCGCGGTAGCCCACCGCGAAGGCCCTGACGGTAAGTAAACATCGCACCCCTGTCTATGTTGGCGAGCGAGGCAATCGGCCTCGTTCTTCGACAGGAGCGCGATCATGATCCCTTCCCCTTCGATACAACCCCTCTCTCCACTGCGCCAACGCATGCTTGAGGACATGCGAATGCGCAAGCTGGAGCCTCGCACGCAAGAAGCCTACATCCGCGCTGTGCGCAAACTGGCGGCTTACCTCAAGCGCTCGCCCGATGCCGCCACGGTGGAAGATCTGCGCAATTTCCAGCTCCATCTGGTGGACACGGGTTCGTCCCCCATGACGCTCAACGCCACGCTCACGGGCCTGAAGTTCTTCTTCGACATCACGCTGGGGCGCATTGAGCTGATGGCCAAGATGCAGCCCGTGAAGCTGCCTCGCACCTTGCCCATCGTCCTGAGCTGCGAGGAAGTCTCACGCCTTCTCGCTGCGGCGAGCAACATCAAGCACCACGTGGCCCTGTCGGTTGCCTATGGCGCAGGTCTTCGCGCCAGCGAGGTCGTCAGCCTCAGGGTCACCGATGTCGACAGCCAGCGCATGACGCTGCGTGTGGAGCAAGGCAAGGGTGCCAAGGATCGCTACGCCATGCTCAGCCCTGTCTTGCTGCAGCGCCTGCGCACTTGGTGGCACCTGGCCCATGCCCAGGGCAAGATGCTGCCCGGCGGTTGGCTGTTCCCAGGCATGACGCCCTTGGAGCCTCTCTCGATTCGTCAGCTCAACCGCGCCGTTCATGCGGCGGCCGAGGCTGCGGGGATCCACAAGCGCGTCACGACCCACACCTTGCGCCACAGCTTTGCCACGCATCTGCTGGAGCGCAAGGTCGATATCCGCGTGATCCAGGTGCTGCTGGGGCACAAGAAGCTGGAGACCACATCGATCTACGCTCACGTAGCGACTGACCTGCTGCGCGAGGTGATCGGCCCGCTGGAGCCCATGCCACCGGCCTGAAGGTGCGCGCGTGCAGCGGCCCTGTCTGGAGGTCGCCGACATCTTCCTCAAGCATGGTGCTGCCTGGCGTGACAGCCAGCGCGGTCACTTGAGCCTGTCCCAACTCAAGGTCATGTCGGCCATTGAGCAGTGCCGCACAGCGGCACTGGGTGGGCATGTCTTGCGCTGCGATGGCTGCACCACCGAGCTGGTCTCCTACAACTCCTGCCGCAACCGGCACTGCCCCAGGTGCCAAAGCGCTGCAGCCAAGCGCTGGCTCGACGCCCGCCAGGCCGATCTGCTGCCCGTGGAGTATTACCACGTGGTCTTCACGCTGCCCGCGCCCATTGCCGATCTGGCGTACCAGAACAAGGCCGAACTCTATGGGCTGCTGTTCGATGTCGCCGCCGATGTGCTGCAAACCATTGCTGCTGACCGCAAACATTTGGGTGCCCGCATCGGTGCCACGCTGGTGCTGCACACCTGGGGTTCGGCATTGACGCATCACCCCCATGTGCATGGCATCGTGCCAGGCGGTGGGCTGGCCCCTGACGGCAAGTCCTGGGTGGCTTGCCGAGTGGGGTTCTTCCTGCCGGTGCGCGTGCTGTCCAGGCTGATGCGACGGCGCTTTATCGAAGAGCTGCTGCGCCTGCACCAGGCGGGCCGGTTGAGGTTCTTCGGCGAACTGGCAGCATTGGCTGATGGTGCCTGCTTCAACCAGTGGCTGGCTCCGATGCGCCAATGCGAGTGGGTGGTCTACGCCAAGCGACCGTTCGCCGGCCCCCAGGCGGTGCTGGCCTACCTGTCGCGCTATACGCACCGGGTGGCTATCTCCAACAGTCGGCTTCTTGCGATGGATGAGCGCGGGGTGAGTTTTAAATGGAAGGACTACCGGGCCAAGGGGCGCACGCGCCATAAGACCATGACGCTGGCGCCCCAGGAGTTCATGCGCAGATTCCTGCTGCATGTGCTGCCCGGCGGTTTCCATCGCATCCGCCACTATGGCTTGCTGGCCAATGGCAACCGCAGGGAATGCCTTGCGCTGGCGCGCCAGTTGTTGGAGGTCGTTCCTGAGCAAGCCGCCGTCATACCTGACAACGACAAGCAAGCCGGTGGGCCCTCCAGCGCGGCGCCACCAGCCTTTATCTGCAGGCACTGCGGCCACGCGATGGTCATCGTGCAAAGTTGGATGAACGGGCAGGCCATTCGGGCGCCACCTCCATCATGAGCAGCGCCATGCGCCACCACTTGTCTTGGATGTCGATGCGCTTGGGCCCGTCGGCGGGGGGGGCGCGCGCCCGGTGTTGTGAGCGGCTGGCGTTCTCCGCGGTTTCCTCCCCCGAGGCTTGTGCGACACCTGCCCTCAGGTCGGGGATGATCGTCACTTGAGCGGGCGTGCCGGGCAGGTATCCCACAACCCTAAACAGAAACCGCCGACTGAATGCCAGTGGGCAACTATGCAGCGATTGCCGTCGTCGCCCTCGGTGCATCCAACGTCTGCATCGAATGCGAAACCCGACACCCGAGTTCGAGGGGTGACTTGCTCAGACCTGCCTTAGTGTTCACGCGGCCGAAATGAAAGCTCGCCAGTTGAGTGGACCGTTATGGCTGGGTGTTGATTTCCATCTGGAACTGACCCAGTAAGCCACCAGGGCAAAGCCCGCCAGGTCCATCCAGGCTATGCGGGCGGACCGATGTAGGCCGGGGCCTGCTGCAGGGTCACGTCGCGATGAAGCCACGGTCACGCCAGCGGTCGGCGACGAAGTCCTCGAAGTCGTAGCCCTCGCCGAGCTCCAATCTGTCGGCATGGTCGCAGACGATGATTTGCGGCTTGTTGCCGACCTCCTGTGCCGTGTCATCACAGAACTTTGCCAGGAAGGTGAACATCTTTGCGACGGTATTCAAGTCGTCATCGGCCGTCGAGATGCGTGTGTGCGTGTCCACAGGCGAGTTCGCAGCGCGTGTCGCGGGCTCGTCCGCAGTCTCTTCGGACTGCGGGCTGCCGGACGCACCGTCCTGCTTCGCACGCAATTGGGCTGCATTGAATTCCTTGCCGTAATCGGCGGAGGGGAAGTAGACCTGCGTCGGTTGGTCGAGAAACAGCACGGGTGGCAGCTTGCAGTCAGCGTAGGCCGCAAACTGGTAGTGCAGGGACAGGAACAGCGTCAGGTGCGAATACAGCCAGTTCGCGCCACTGCCCATTGACCGCAGGAAGACTTTCTTCTCCGGCGCGCCGTTTACCCCCGGTGTCTCATGCCATAGGTCGAATGAATCGATGTCGAACTTCAAGGATCCATTTCTGTAGGAGTCCTCGAAGTCGAAATGTGCGCCGACGATCTCCAGGCGCTGGTTGATGTCGCTTTGCAAGGCCAGAAGCCGGGGCTCGACATCGAGTAAAGCCTTCTTCGACTTCAGGACCGCCACCCGGTCCTGGAGCGACTTCACCAACTCCGTGGTTTCCGTGGGCGGACTCTCGATGCGGCGCTCAATGGCGATTTCCAGCTTGAGCTTGGTTTTCTGCGCTGCCGCATCGACAGACTTCGAGCGCTGCAGGCGGTCGGCCTCCTGGTCCAGTGGACGCAGCGTGCTTTCGACCTGTCGCAAGGCCTGGCGTGCCTTCTTTAGTTGCTCGTCGATGTCCCGACGCTCCTGGCCAAAGCCCTCGCGGGCATAGGCCGAGACCTTAAGCTCACCGTTGAGCCAGTGGATAGCCGCCGAGAGTCTGTTGGCCTCATCTTCGGCGGCTTCCGAGGGTGACGCACAGACCGGGCACACGGCATGGTCCAGATGGGTCGCCTTCGGGATGGGCAGATCCGTCATTGCACTGGCGAATCCCTCGACTTGCTGTGTAGAGACGTCGAGCAGGTAGCGCGTGTTCAGGGCCTTCTGGATCTCGGCCATGAGCTCGGCCTTGCGTGTGCGCAGTTCCTTGCGGGTGGCGTCGAAGGTGTCAGACTGCCCATCGACCGTGACTGCGATGCCCGTCAAGCGTTCCAAGGCCTGCACCGGCCGCATCCAGATTTCTTCGGCGGTCAACTCTGTCAGCGGCGTGCCCGCCAGGGCGTGGAACTCACGCAGGTAGCCCGCCATCTCTCCGATGCCGGCAGATTTGATCTGCTCCTGCTTAGGGATGACGGCCAGGGCACGCTTGAGCTCGGTTTCTGCTTCGGCGAGTTCCTTGGCCAGGTCGAAATAGTCCTCTCCCACGATCCCCATGAAGATCTTGAAGTGATCGATGGCCTGTTCGCGTTTTCGCTTTTCGTCGAAGCGGTAAAAGATCGCATGCCGATTGGCCACCAGGTTTTGATGCTGGAGCATGAACGAGGCGAAACTGCGGATGGAGGGCGTCGGGCTTTTCTGACGCATGAGCTGCTTCTGCAGCGGGTCGGTGTCGATGTCGTCCATGGTGACGCCAAAGTAGCGCCCCAGGCTCTTGGAAAATTCGATCCGGCTAAGCTGGTATTGCGCGGTGAAGAAGTTATCCACGTCCTTGACGTAGGCCAGCACATGCTTGGCCTGCTCGCCACTGACTTCTCGCAGGAAACATTGGTTGGCGTTGTCTGCCCTCCGGCCAGCGACGACCGCCATTCCGGAAAAACGCCATACCGTAAAGAATATCTTTGCCCGCTGGGTGATGATGCCTTGCGGAATCGTGTCTTCGGAACTGCCCATGCAGTAATCGAAGATGTCGAGAATGGCGCTTTTCCCCTTTGAAGATTTGCCGGTGATAATATTCAAGCCTTGCTTGAATTTCACAGTGTGCAGCTCATTTTCATGGTCGATCACGCCGATATATCGGACATAACATTTCATAGCGACTTTAATCCCAGCATTCTATAAATGGTCACGACACTTTCATTCCTAAATACCATGGCAAGCTGACGCGCATAGCGCAGCATCTTGGGGTCTGCATTCTCTGAATGTCGGTTTTCACTGACGCGAACCGATAGGTCGTCGTTGAGTTGAAGGCTTTCATCCGAACGCAATATCAAAAGCGCCTTGTTGGTGATGGGCTCATATTCCGAGATGCGAAGCGACAAGCCGACCAATCGCGAGGATTCGGATGTCATGGTCCGGATCGAACTTGTTCGATTGGCAGTATGCAAATACTCCTGCATCGCGGGAAAGGACACCAGGGGCAGAACTAAATAGCTCAGCAGGACGTCTTTCTCAATCGGCCCCCTGTTCAAGTAGAAGCTCTGGATCACTGGCGCGAGCGCAAAGGCGTTGCGATGCAAGGTATAGAGATGGTCGGCGGCGGTATTCATCATTCCCAGAGTTTCCAGTGGAATTCTTCATCCTTTTTT
>RCMZ01000307.1_pt1 | contig 28830 bp, 30 predicted proteins | sample 2041141 | NCBI WGS metagenome assembly RCMZ01 (sample SAMN09708263, study PRJNA481090) | Wastewater metagenome, whole genome shotgun sequencing project. | biome: sewage; isolation source: Davis station wastewater (DW) | place: Antarctica: Davis Station | collected 2010-03-01 | reverse complement strand
CAGTATTCGATCTTGGCGACCGAGCCGCCACCGGCGACGATCAGATCCTTGATGGTGTCATTCAGCGCTTCGGCCTGTTGCGCCGAGATGTCCTGGCGCGTCATGACCGTGTGCTCATATAGAGCCATGCGGTAGTCTCCCTTGTGGGCATCGGCGCGGCAACGACCGGGTAAGTCGATCCCACGATGGCTCCTGACGCGGCGGCCGGACCGATTGTCCAACCCTTTGGTGTTCCACGACAGGACCGAAGCCCTGGAAAGGCGGGGCCTATAGGCGAAAAGGGGCGGGGAGGCAAGGTTGCGTCAGCTGGGCGGTGGTTCCGCGCAGCTGGACGTTCGATCCGGCTCGAAAATGCGCGTTCACGGGCTTTGCCGCAATATATGGACGGCGCGTGGGCGCATGCTGCGCCTATACTGCTATTTGGCATGCAGATGCGGAAGGGCTTTTCCCGGCGGCCAGACCTGCTTACACCTTGTGTCCATGCCGAAGCTGACATCCGCGGTTGATCCGCAAAGCCCGCAATACAAGTCCCTGCACGCGCACAACAGCGCCCTGGCCGCAGAGCTGCGCGACCATGTGGCCAAGGCGGCGCGGGGCGGTTCGGACAAATCGCGTGAACGCCATGTGGCGCGGGGCAAGCTGTTGCCGCGTGACCGGGTCGAACGGCTGCTGGACCCCGGTTCGCCCTTCCTGGAGGTCGGGCAGCTGGCGGCGGGCGGGATGTATGACGGCGATGCGCCGGGCGCGGGCGTCATTGCGGGCGTGGGCCGTGTCTCGGGCCGTGAGGTGATGATCGTCGCCAACGACCCGACGGTGAAGGGCGGCGCCTATTTCCCCATGACGGTGAAGAAGCATCTGCGCGCACAGGAGATCGCCGATCAGAACGATCTGCCGTGCGTCTATCTGGTCGATTCCGGCGGGGCGAACCTGCCGCATCAGGCCGAGGTGTTTCCCGACCGCGACCATTTCGGCCGCATCTTCTTCAATCAGGCGCGGATGAGCGCGCGTGGCATCGCCCAGATCGCCTGTGTCATGGGAAGCTGCACGGCGGGCGGGGCCTATGTCCCGGCCATGTCGGACGAGACGGTGATCGTGCGCAATCAGGGCACCATCTTCCTAGCCGGGCCGCCGCTGGTGAAGGCGGCGACGGGCGAGGTGATCTCGGCCGAGGAACTGGGTGGTGCCGAGACGCACGGTCGCAAGTCCGGCGTGGTCGATCATGTGGCCGAGAACGACGAACATGCGCTGGAGATCGTGCGCTCCATCGTCGCCAATCTGAACACCACCAAGCCGATGCCGCTGGACGTGCGTGAGCCGAAAGCGCCCGCGTTCGATGCGGACGAGCTTTACGGCCTGATCCCCGACGACGTGCGCGCCCCCTATGATGTGCGCGAGGTCATCGCCCGCGTGGTGGACGGGTCCGAGTTTGACGAGTTCAAGGCCCTGTACGGAACGACGTTGGTGTGCGGGTTCGCGCGCATCTGGGGCTATCCGGTCGCCATTTTGGCCAATAATGGCGTGCTGTTCTCCGAGAGCGCCCAGAAGGGCGCGCACTTCATCGAACTGGCCTGCAAGCGCAAGATTCCGCTGGTCTTCCTGCAGAACATCTCCGGCTTCATGGTCGGCGGGAAATACGAGGCGGGCGGCATCGCCAAGGACGGGGCCAAGCTGGTGACGGCGGTGGCGTCGGCCGAGGTGCCCAAGTTCACGGTCCTGATCGGCGGCAGCTTCGGGGCCGGGAACTATGGCATGTGCGGGCGGGCCTATTCGCCGCGCTTCCTGTTCACATGGCCCAACAGCCGCATCAGCGTGATGGGCGGCGAGCAGGCGGCCAGTGTTCTGGCCACCGTGCACCGCGACGCCGACACCTGGACGCCGGACGAGGCCGAGGCCTTCAAGGCGCCGATCCGTCAGAAGTATGAGGACGAGGGCAATCCCTACTACGCCACCGCGCGCCTGTGGGACGATGGGGTGATCGACCCGGCCCAGACGCGCGACGTGCTGGGTCTGGCCATCAGCGCCAGCCTGAACGCCCCGGTGCCGGATACGCGGTTCGGCGTCTTCAGGATGTGACAGAGCGCTTGAAATATGCGCTGTTCAAAATCTTCTTGATAAGGCGCTTCCGGCCTGAGATCGTCGCCGCCTGAACTGTGAATGTTGGAAGGACCGAGCCATGAAGAAGACTGCCGCTGCAATCGCCGTGACCTCGGGTCTGACTCTGGTTCTGGCGGCCTGTAATTCTCCGGCCGCAGACAAGACAGACGCGCCTGCAGACGCCGCGCCTGTCGCCCCACAGGCGGCGCAGCAGCCGTCGTCGCCGCCGGTCTCGGCGGCTGAAGAGGAGGCGGCCATGGCGGGCCGACCGTCTCGTGCGGCCTTCCCGGTCGGGTTCCGCGGCAATTGGGACTATAGCGATGGCGGTTGCGCCAAGGATGAGAGCGGCACGCGGTTCGTCATCACCGAGAACCAGATCAAGGGATACGAGGACACCTCGACCCTGACCGCGCTTGAGAGCATTGACGATCTGACCGTCCGTGTCGTCTTGGACAACCAGTCGTCCGACGGTGATGTGACCCTGACGCAGACGCTGCGGCTGTCGCCGGTGGCGGGCGTCACCTTGCGGGTCGAACAGAATGGTCAGACGGTTCTGGCTTACCGTTGCGACAAGGTCTGATGCAGATGAAGCGGACTGTCTGGGGCGCGGCGGTTCTATCAGCCTTTGCCTTGGCCGCTTGCGAGGCGCGTGAACCCGCGCCCACGCCTAGGCCAGCCCCGGAAGTCCCGACGGCCGTGGCCGCAGATCATGTCGCGCCGCCTGAGACCGACCGCGTTGTCGCATCCATCCCTCAAGCCTTTCGCGGCGCCTGGGCGACCGATCTGGCGGAATGCGCGGCTGAGGAAAGCACCGGCAAGATGAGCCTGACCGTCGGCGCCAAGGCCATAACCTATTCCGAAACCTCTGACGCTGTGATCTCGGTCAACGAAATCGGACCTGAAAGCGTTAGGCTTACGGTCGATCACGACAATGACGGCGATGTCCGTCGTCTGGAACGCACCCTGACGCTGTCAAGCAACCGGCAGACGCTCAGTTTCAACTATGGCGACGAACCCCAGGTCGTCATTCGCTGCCCGCAAGGATAAGACCATGGCCGAAACGCCCAATGAAGCCGACCTGAACGCTCTGGACATCACCGACGCCGAGGCGGCGGAGATCAACCGCATCGCCCACCCGTTGGTGGCCGACCCGGCGCCGGATGCGAATGACGATCTGGTCCAGATCGATGCGACGGTCGATGGCGTGGTCTTTGTCACCATCAACCGCCCGCACAAGAAGAACGCTTTTGACGCCGCCGTGATCGCGGCCCTGCATGAGGCGTTCGAGACCCTGCATGGCGCCGACCGGGTGAGGGCGGTCTTCATTCGTGGCGCGGGCGGCAACTTCAGCGCGGGCGCGGACCTGAACTGGATGCGCGACGCCGCCGACTGGTCCGAGAGCGATAACCGCGACGACGCGCTGGGCCTGGCCCGGATGCTTAAGGCCCTGCACGACGTGCCGGCCCTGACCGTGGCTGTGGTCGAGGGGAACGCCATGGGCGGGGGCGCGGGCATCGTAGCCGCCTGCGACATGGCCGTGGCGGTCGATGGCGCGCGCTTCGCCTTCTCAGAGGTCAAGCTGGGTCTGATCCCGGCGACCATCGCTCCCTATGTCATCGAAGCTGTCGGCGCCCGTCGCGCCCGACAGTTGTTCCTGACCGGAAACAGCTTCGACGCCGACTATGCCGCCCATGCAGGCCTGATCGATCTGGTTCTGCCGGAGGGTTCGGTGGACGAGTTCATCTCCATGCTGACCGACAGCCTGACCGGCAATGCGCCCGGCGCCATGGGCGACGCCAAGCGTCTGGTGAACGACATCGCCCACCACAAGATCGACAGCAGCCTGCTGGACGACACGGCCAAGCGGATCGCCCGCGCGCGGGTTTCGGTGGAAGGGCAGGAGGGCGTGCGCGCCTTCCTGGACAAGCGCAAGCCGAACTGGGCCTGACGCCTCCGACGGCTATTCAGCGAGGGAAAGGGGCGGGCCTCACCAGTCCAGCGCCGCTTCTCCGCGCAGGATGGCCTCGGCCTGCGGCGTGTGTTTGCCGCCGGAGCGGTCGTGCAGCACCAGCGGCGGCAGTAGGCGAAGCGGCGCCTTGCCGGTCTTGATGGCGTGGACCAGCACCCGCTTGGCGGGCTCGTCGGCGAAGGGGTGAATGGGGCGGATGGCGAAGGAGCCTGCCTTGTCGCCCAGCAGGCCCAGCAGATCGGCCAGCCGGTCTGCGCGGTGGATGACCACGATGCGGCCGCCTTCGCGCACCGATTTCAGCAGGAAGCTGGTCCAGGCGATCAGGCCGTCGTCGGCCATCCAGGCGCCGCGCTTGCCCTGTGCAGGCGCGCGCAGGGCGGCGGCGTCATCGAAGAAGGGCGGGTTGGAGACGGCCCAGTCGAACACGGGCAGGTCCAGAGCGCGAAAGCCCGCCGCCACGTCGCCGAAACGAATCATCACCCTGTCCTGAACACCATTCAGGGTCGCGTTTTCGCGCGCCAGGGTCGCCATGGCCCCATCACGCTCCAGCCCTGTCAAGAAACATCCCGTTCGACGAGCCGCGATCTGCATCAGCACGGCGCCCGCGCCGCAACCGGCCTCGAACAGGCGTTCGCCAGCCGCCACGGGGGTCGCAGCCGCCAGAAGCGCGGCGTCCATGCCTGCACGGTAGCCGCGCGCGGGTTGTTTCAGACGTACACGCCCGTTCAGCAAGCCGTTCTCGACCACTTCGACGGGGGGCGTTTCAGCGGTGTCCAAGCCTCAATCTCCTTGACCCCCAAGGGGGGCGACACCATTGTGCGCCGCATCGCGTTGGGGCAAGTCAGCCCGGCTGCAAAAACCTTCGACGCGGTCCGCCGCGCCCCTGTGAAAGAGCCTATCTTGGAAGTCGCCATCGCTGCCGCCACCCGCCCAAAGGGGGACGTCAACGCCCTTGTTCGGCTGGCCGAGGTCGATATGGCCGCTGTCGACGCCCTGATCATTGATCGGATGCAGTCTGACGTGCCGATCATTCCGCTGCTGGCCGAGCACCTGGTCTCGGCGGGCGGCAAGCGCCTGCGTCCGTTGCTGACTGTCGCCGCCGCGCGGGTCGCCGGCGCGCAGGATGACATCGCGTCGCCCAAGAAGCTGGCGGCTGCGGTCGAGTTCATCCACACCGCCACCCTGCTGCATGACGACATCGTCGATGCGTCGGAGCTGCGTCGCGGCAAGGTCGCGGCCCACCTGATCTGGGGTGCGCCCACCAGTGTTCTGGTCGGAGACTTCCTGTTCGCCCGCGCCTTCGAGTTGATGGTCGAGACGGATTCGATGCGGGCGCTGGGCATTCTGGCCTCGGCGTCGCGGGTGATCTCTGAAGGCGAGGTGCTGCAGCTGACGCGCGCCCATGACCTGAACCTGGATCAGGACACCTATCTGCAGATCATCTCGGCCAAGACCGCCGAACTGTTCGCCGCCGCCGCCGAGGCGGGCGCGGTCGGGGCGGGCGCTTCGGCCGAGGGCGTCAAGGCTGTGCGCGATTACGGCATGGCGCTGGGCATCGCCTTCCAGCTGGCCGACGACGCGCTGGATTACGGCGCCACGGCCGAGGCGTTGGGCAAGAACGCCGGCGATGACTTCAACGAGGGCAAGGCCACCCTGCCGCTGCTGCTGGCGGTGGCCCGCACCAAGGGACGCGAGGACGCCTTCTGGGACCGCACGGTGACCAAGGGTGAACGCACGCCCGAGGATTTCGCCCGCGCCCGCGAACTGGTGGTCGGCTCCGGCGCCATCAATGCGACGCTGGACCTGGCGGGCGATTACGCCGATCAGGCCAAGGCTGCCCTGTCGATCCTGCCGGACAGCGACTGGCGCAGGGCGCTGGAAGACCTGGCCGACTTCGCCGTGTCGCGCGCCGCCTGATCTGCGCCTATAGTCACGCCTTGATCTTAAACACTACGCCTCGGGGGAGGGGCTGAAGCCATGTCCGGACTGCTCGCCAATTTCCGTAACACCATCCTGCTCAGCGCCGTGCTGGCGGCGGTGATGATCTTCGCCTTTGGACGCATTGCGCCGGGCGGTTTCGACCTGATCTTCTGGCAGGCCGCGCTGCGCTGGGTGCACGTTGTGGCGGGCATTTTGTGGATCGGGCTGCTGTATTATTTCAACTTCGTCCAGATCCGGAAGATGCCGGAAATCCCCGGTGACCTGAAACCCGCCGTGTCGAAATACATCGCGCCTGAAGCCCTGTTCTGGTTCCGCTGGTCGGCGCTGGTGACGGTTCTGGCCGGTCTGGCCGTGATGGGCCTGCGCGGTCATGCCTATGCGGCCGAGGTGCTGAGCTTCGGCTTCGCCGGTGGTCTGCATCAGGGCGATCAGCAGTTCGCGCTGATGGGCCTGGGCGTCTGGCTGGCCATCGTCATGTTCCTGAACGTCTGGGGCGTGATCTGGCCGAACCAGAAGCGCGCGCTGGGCATCGTCGCCGTCGATGACGACAAGAAGGCCCGCGCCGCGCGCATCGCCATGCTGGGCAGCCGCACCAACCTGTTGCTGTCGCTGCCGATGCTGACGGCCATGGCTATGTATCAGACCCTGTTTGGCTGATCCCGACCGACAACTGGATGATCAGGTTCGCGCCGCCGACCTGGACCGCTGGCTGTCCAGCCGGTTGGTTTCGGACGCCCAAGCGCGCGCGGACCTGATCGCCCTCTACGCCTTTGAGGCGGAACTGCTGGCCATTCCCACGCGCGTCACCCAGCCCCTGCTGGCCGAGATGCGCTACACCTGGTGGGCCGAGCAGATGGATGGGGTTTTCGCAGGCGTGGCGCGCAAGGGCCATCCGGTGCTGGAGGCCCTGACCGAAATGGTTGCGCGCCACGGCCTGAACCGCGCGCCGTTCGACGCCCTGATCGAGGCCCATATCGGCCGGGTCCACGGAGAGCCGCACGATCTGGACGCCTTTTACGTCGGGCCGATGCAGACGGCGGTGCATCTGTTGGCCGGGCCGGGACACGACGCCAAGGTGGTCGAGGCCGGACGGGTCTGGGCGCTGGCGCAGGTCGGACGTGGTGACGAGGCTCGCGCCGGGCGAAAGGCCGCCAACGCCGCACTGAAGGGCTTGCCCGCCGTGGCGTTCCCCGCGGTCGCTGCGGCGACCCTGACGAAGGCGGACGCGCCAGAGCCGTTGAAGCGGCTGCGGCTGATCTGGGCCAGTTTGCGGGGGCGGATTTAGGCCCCTGCTAATTGCACTGCACCATCGAAAACAGTGCAATGTGCAACAAGGTGCAATCAGCGGTTCAGCCGTCCTCGACAGGGCGCAGCGGCGGGCTTGTCGGAATTCGTGCGACCCAGTCAGGGTTCTGGCTCCAGCGCAGATGGGTGCGGCGAACTTCATTGTCGTGATCAGAGATCTTGGTCAGGTCGTCGTGCAGACGTGTCCAGCCGCGCGCCTCGATCAGTTTGCCGTCGCGCATGGCCCGCGCGGCGTTCGACCAGGCCAGACGCGCCATGTCGGCGGCGTTCAGCGGCAGGCTGTTGTCCATCAGGTCCAGTTCCTCATCGTCCAGCGGCGCGAACGGCGAGCCGACGATCTGGTCGGTGCGTCGCCAGCCTTCCGTGCGGGCGCGCCAGCGGAAGGTGGACAGGCTGAGGCTGTGGCGTTCGCACACCTCGGCGGCGGAGGCGCCGCTGAGATAATCGGCGCGGGCGGCGGCCCAGGTCTCGGCGGAGCGCCGGGCGTGGGGTTGGGGCGGGTGGATCAGTCCGTCATGGGTCATGCCGCGATTATCGGGCGTGCGCGGGCTCAGGTGCGTAGATTGGCCGTGGCGTCAGTCAGGGTGTTGAAACGGCTGGGAAAGCTTCGTCCAACTGTGTGCGCAGGGTCGATCCTGCCCACCTATCAGGCCTCAGTCTGGCGCCGCATCATGTGGCGGACGATCATCCGGTGGAACGGGGCGATCAGAGCGATATAGGCCCGGCCCGCCAGACCGTGACGGTCGACCAGCGTGGCGACGCGCAGCTCGGTTTCCGGTCCGCGCAGCAGGGTGGCGACGATGCGGAAGTCCAGGTGGCTGTCGTTGAAGCCCAGCACGATCTCGTCAGGGGTTTCGGACACAACGGGAAACCCGCCGCGTGCGCCGATGGCGAAGTTGGCGCTGTGCAGCCCGACCAGACGGCCCAGCCGGTTGCGCAGCGCCAGAAGTTGCGTGGGCCAGCCGTCGGCTTGGCGCATCATCTGCTCCAGCGCCTGCCGCGCCGTCGACGCCGTGGAGCGCGTGACATAGGCGTCGCCCCAGTCGGCGCTGGGCAGGACGTTGTGCGGCATCGGCGCGGGGACGGACCGGATCGCGCTGTGACTGGAACTGGACATCATCACCTCTCAGCAGGGCCAGACTAGGCCCCGCCGCCGTCGCTGTCAGGTGGACAGAAGGTCCGCCTGCGTCAGGCGTCGCGCCAGGCTTTCAGACTGTCCAGCGCGCGGATGCTCATCAGGCGTTTCTTGGCGCGGCCGCGTTCTTTCAGCGGAATCTTCTTGCCTTCTTCATCGACCTTGGGCGCCTCAAGCGGGGGTAGGAGGCCGTAGTTGATGTTCATGGGCTGGAACTTGGAGCCGGACATATGGCCGCCGGTGATATGTTCGACCAGGGCGCCCATGGCCGTTTCGGGCGGCGGGGCGGATAGGTCGCGACCCAGCGCCTGAGCCGCAGCCAGGCGTCCGGTCAGCAGACCCATGGCCGCGCTTTCTACATAGCCCTCGACGCCCGTGACCTGACCGGCGAAGCGCAGGCGCGGCATGGATTTCATGCGCAGTTGCTTGTCCAGCAGATGCGGGCTGTTCAGGTAGGTGTTGCGGTGCAGGCCGCCCAGACGCGCGAACTGGGCGTTCTGCAGGCCGGGGATCATGCGGAAGGTCTCGGCCTGAACGCCGTGCTTCAGCTTGGTCTGGAAGCCGACCATGTTGAACAGGGTGCCCAGGGCGTTGTCCTGACGCAGTTGGACGATGGCGTATGCCTTGACCAGCGGATCGCGCGGGTTGGTCAGGCCTACAGGCTTCATCGGGCCGTGGCGCAGGGTCTCGCGGCCGCGTTCGGCCATCACCTCGATGGGCAGACAGCCGTCGAAATAGGGGACGTTCTCCCAGTCCTTGAACTCGGCCTTGGGGCCGTTCAGCAGGGCGTCGATGAAGGCCTCGTACTGTTCCTTGTTCATCGGGCAGTTGACGTAGGCGGCGGCGTCACCGCCCGGACCTTCCTTGTCATAGCGCGACTGGCGCCAGGCGATGTCGAAGTCGATGCTGTCCGCGTGGATGATGGGGGCGATGGCGTCGAAGAAGCTGAGGCTTTCCTCGCCCGTCGCGGTCAGGATGGCCTCGGCCAGGGCGGGGGAGGTCAGGGGGCCGGTGGCGACGATGACATTGTCCCAGTCTTCTGGCGGCAGGCCCGCGATCTCTTCGCGCACGATGGTGATCAGGGGGTGGGCTGCGAGTTTTGCGGTGACGGCCTGGGAAAAGGCGTCGCGGTCCACGGCCAGGGCGCCGCCTGCGGGCACCTGATTGATGTCGCCGCAGGCCATGATTACCGAATCCAGCGCGCGCATCTCGGCGTGCAGCAGGCCGACGGCGTTGAACTGCCAGTCATCCGACCGGAAGGAGTTGGAGCAGACCAGTTCGGCCAGTCCGTCCGTCTGGTGGGCGTCGGTCTTGACGCCCGGAACGCCGCGCATTTCGTGCAGGATGACGGGCACGCCTGCCTGGGCGATCTGCCAGGCGGCTTCGGAACCGGCGAGGCCGCCGCCGATGACGTGGACGGGCGCGAGTGTGGGGGAGGAAGCAGTCATGGCGGGCCTAATAGCCGTCGTCTGGCCGCGCGTCACGATCCCCTGCTATATCCCCCGTTCTGAGGGGGCGGCATGACGCGCAAGAACAGACAGTTCCGACTGGGTGACGCCCTGTCGGCGACGGTTCCGGGGATGATCCGGGGCTGGAAGACTGCGTGGGGCGCGATTGGCGTCGGCGCTGTCGTCTGGGGTATGCGGCCCTTTATCGACGCCGGTCTGGTCTGGGCGTGGATGCTGGCGGCGATCGTGGCGACCGTGGTGGCGACGGGTGCTCTGACGCGGGTGTCGATTTCGGCTGATCTGGCGGGCGCCAAACGTCTGGGGCTGGGGCCGGTCGGGCTGCAGTTCAGGATGCCCGAACTGAGGCTGGCAGGCGCAGCAGCGCTTTGCGCCGTGTTTCTGGCCATGATCGTATCGGTGGTGGCGCTGGTGCTGCTGGCGGTGTTCGGCATGGCGGGGCTGGACGCCAGCGCCATTCAGGCCCGCGAGTGGGCGGCGGTGGGACCGGCGTGGAAGCTGGCTCTACTGGCCGTTCTGACGGTCGGGGTGCTGTTCGCCGTGGCGGCCTTGACCGTGCGGCTGTCGCTGTTTGCGGCGGCGACTGTGGGGCGGGGGCATATGGTGTCGCTGAACAGCATGGTGCTGACACGCGAGGTGTTCTGGCCCCTGTTTGCCGGACTGACCGTGGTGGCTGCGCCCAAGTTCGTGCTGATCGGCCTGTGGGCCTCTGGTCTGCTGGCGGGAGCGGCGGGCTGGGTGGCGTGGGCCGTCGTGCTGAATGTCGTGCAGGGGCCGTTGACCATCGCCTATCTGAGCGCGGTCTATCGCCAAGTGGAATTCCAGACGCCGCAAGGAGGCGCACGTGACTGAGACCTTTTCCATCAGCGAGGCCATGGCCACGCCGATGCGCCTGATCCGGCGACATCCGCTGGCCGTGTTCATCTGGGGGCTGGCCGTCACAGCCTTTGGCTTGGCGGCGGCGGGGTTGGTGTTCGGGACGCTGGCCAGCATTCCGCTGAACGCCGGGGCCGAGCCGCCGCCGGAAGTGCTGAGCCGGATCGTGGCGATGCAGGGCGTTTCAATGCTGATTAACGTGGGGCAGCTGATCCTGACCGTCGTGGTCTGGGCGGGGGTCATGCGGGCGACGCTGAGGATCGGGCGTCCCGAGAAATGGTTTTTCCTGCGGGTCGGGATGGATGAGCTGCGCGTCGGCGTGGTCGGAATCGCCCTGTTCGTAGGCTCCTATTTCGCCGTGCTGATCATCGCCGTGATCGGCGCGATCATCTGCACCATTCTCTGGCAGGTCAGTCAGACGGCTGCGATCGTTCTGGGGGTGTTGCTGGTGCTGGCGCTGATCGGGTTTGTCGCCGTGGCGATGGCGCGGTTGGCGCTGATCGCGCCATCGACGATGATCCTGGGGCGGCTGGCCTTCGTCGAGGGCTGGAAGCTGGGTCGCAAGCGGACCTTGTCGCTGCTGGGTCTGCTGGCCTGCACCTGGGTGGCCTATGTGGTGGTCTATTTCATCATCGCCTTCGTGGTGATCGTGACCCTGTTCGCGACCGGGGCCATCGCCCATATGACGGGGATGGGCGATGCGGCGACGTTCGGCGACATGTTCCCGTCAGCGCCGGTGATGTGGGGCGTCGCCCTGCTGATCCTGGGGCCGGGGGCCTTCATCTATGGTGCGGTTCTGACCCTGTTGTCCGCGCCGTTTGTTTCCGCGGCCCGACAATTGCTGGACGGCGCGCCAGAGGACGCCGTCCCCGCATTGGTCTAAGGTCGTTTTCGAATCTGAGCCGGAGTGCCCCATGAGTTTTTCCGCCACTGAAGCGGCGTTCGAAGGTTTTCGCGTCGTTCGCCGTCACCCCGCGGCCGCCCTGTTCTGGGGACTGGCCTATCTGGTGATGTTCCTGGCGATGTTCGGCCTGGGCGCCGGGCATTGGGCGAGCTTCATGGCGCAGGCGGAAAGCCTGCAAAGCGGTTCCGGTTCGCCGCAGGCGCAGCTGGAGGCCATAGGCGAGGCCTATGCGACCATGTTCGCCGGGATCGTCTGGATCATTCCGGTCGGTCTGATCCTGAGCGCGGTGCTGAGCGCCGCCGTGGCGCGCGCTGTTCTGCGGCCCGAGCAAACGCGCTGGGGCTATCTGCGTCTGGGCATGGATGAGGTGCGGGTGCTGATCGTCAGCCTGATCGTCAGTCTGACGCTGGGGCTGGCCAGCGGTGTCGCAATGACCCTGGTCACCGCGCTGGCCGCATCGGGACAGCCGATCATGGCCCTGGCGGGTTTGGTGGCGGGCCTGGCGGCGATCTGCGGGCTGATCTGGCTGGCTGTTCGTCTCAGCCTGGCCGTGCCGATCACGGTGGACACGGGCAAGATCTCCGTCGTGGAATCCTTCAAGGCCACCAAGGGCCGGTTCTGGCCGTTGCTGGGCATGGCGATCCTGGCCTTCGTCATGAGCATGGTGGTCAGCATTCTGGGCGGCATCATCAGCGCGGCGGTCAATCTGGCGGGCGGCGGCATCGAGGGGCTGGCCCGGTTCAGCGGTCAGTCGACGGTGGAGATTCTGGCCCAGGCCTGGCTGCCGATCCTGCTGTGGTCGGTGGTGAACGCCTTCCTGTCGGCGCTGCAGATCGCAGTGATCTATGCGCCCTTCTCGGCGGCATGGCAGGGCATTCGGGGCCGCTGAGCCCCATCGTCACGTCTCGGGGGAGAGCGGACAATGGCGGGTATTGAACTCTACGCACCACGCGAGCCGAAGCATCGGCGGACGTGGACGGCGGCGGCCCTGGTGCTGGCGGTGGTCTTCATCATCCTGGGACAGACCTTGTCCATGATCCCGGCGATCCTGCTGGGCTGGGTCAACATGCAGGGCGAGAGCCAGGGCTGGGGCGCGATGGCCTATACGCTGGCCGGGTTTGCGGTCATCGCCCTGATCACCATCGGCTGGGTCATGCTGTTCGAGCGGCGCAGCATCCGCGCCATTGGCTTCAACGATCAGGGGCTGAAGCGTTTCTTGCGGGGGTATGGCATTGGTCTGGCCTTTCTGTTGGCCGTGGTCGGCGTCATCGCGGCGCTGGGCGGATACCGTATTGAAGCCGGCGGGGCGTTCAGCACGCCGAATGTGCTGGGGGCGTTGTTCCCCATTGTTGTTCTGCTGATCGGCTTCATCATTCAGGGCTCGACGGAAGAGATCGTCACGCGCGGCTGGCTGATGCAGGTCATCGCCTCTCGCCACGGACTGGGCTGGGGCATCGGGTTGAGTTCGGCGCTGTTCGGCCTGCTGCATGCGGGCAATATCAAGCCGTCGCCCGAGTTGTTTGTCGGCGTGGCCAATGTGGTGCTGTTCGGGGTGATGATCGGCTTCTACGCCGCGCGCGAGGGATCGCTGTGGGGCGTATGCGGATGGCACGCCGCCTGGAACTGGCTGCTGGGTCTGGGCTTTGGGCTGGAGGTGTCGGGGCAGGTGATCAAGACGCCGCCGCTGATCGTCGATCTGGCTGATCGCGCGGGCGCGCCCTGGTGGCTGACCGGCGCCGCCTTTGGGCCAGAGGGCAGCGTGGTCACGACGGGCGTGCTGCTGATCGCGTCGGTCGTTCTGGCCCTGCGTTGGCGCAGCAAGGACTATGGGGTGGTCGCAGCGTCGCCTGTGGTGGTGGTTGAAGAGAAAGCGCCAGCTTAGGGGAGGATTTCCACCCTCTTTTCGTCATCCTCGCCCTTATGGCGAGGATCCATACGCCCGGTCTTGCCGGTATCGCGAAGGCTGCGAAGACGCGACATCGGGGCCAACTAAGGTCGTCTGAGTTTATGGATCCTCGGGACAAGCCCGAGGATGACGACATAAAGGATGTTTGACAGCTTGGGAGGTGGGTGATGGTCAGCGATCAGGCCGACGCCTTGGCTTTCTTGCGGGCGGGCTTTGCGTCAGAGCCGCCGCCCAGAGCCGCGACGCGGGCCTTGCGGCGGTCCTCGTGCCGATCTAGCACCTCCTTGAGGTATTTGCCGGTCCAGCTGGCCTTGTTGTCGGCGACCTGTTCGGGCGTGCCGACCGCGACGATCTCGCCGCCGCCGTCGCCGCCTTCGGGGCCGAAGTCCAGCAGGTAGTCGGCGACCTTGATGACGTCGAGATTGTGCTCGATCACAACGATGGTGTTGCCCGCCTCGACCAGTTCCTGAAGCACCTCAAGAAGCTTGCGGGTGTCCTCGAAATGCAGGCCGGTCGTCGGCTCGTCGAGGATATAGAGGGTGCGGCCCGTGGCGCGTTTCGACAGTTCCTTGGACAGTTTGACCCGCTGGGCCTCGCCGCCCGACAGGGTGGTGGCGGGCTGGCCGACCTTGACGTAGCCCAGACCCACGCGCTCCAGCGTCAGCATCTTGTCCCGGATCGGCGGCACGGCCTTGAAGAAGGTCGCGGCCTCCTCGACCGTCATGTCCAGCACGTCCGAGATGGACTTGCCCTTGAACACGATCTCCAGGGTTTCACGGTTGTAGCGTTTGCCCTTGCACACGTCGCAGGTGACATAGACGTCGGGCAGGAAGTGCATCTCGATCTTGATGACGCCGTCGCCCTGACAGGCCTCGCAGCGCCCGCCCTTGACGTTGAAGCTGAACCGGCCCGGCCCATAGCCCCGCGCCTTGGACTCCGGCAGGCCCGCATACCAGTCGCGGATCGGGCCGAAGGCGCCGGTGTAGGTGGCGGGGTTCGAACGGGGTGTGCGGCCGATGGGCGACTGGTCGATGTCGATGACCTTGTCGAAATGCTCCAGCCCCTCGATCCGGTCGAAGGGGGCGGGGGCTTCGGACGCATTGTTCAGACGGCGCGCGGCGGCCTTGTACAGGGTCTCGATCGTGAAGGTGGACTTGCCGCCGCCCGAGACGCCGGTGATGCAGGTGAAGACGCCGACCGGGATTTCGCCGGTGACATTCTTCAGATTGTTGCCGGTCGCGCCGCTGATCTTCAGCATCCGCTTGCGGTCGACGGGGCGGCGGCCGTCGGCGGGGATTTCGATTTCCAGTTCGCCGGTCAGATATTTTCCGGTCAGGGAGTTGGGGTTGGCCATGACCTCGGCCGGCGTGCCCTCAGCGCAGACCTGTCCGCCGTGAACGCCTGCGGCCGGGCCCATGTCGATGACATAGTCGGCGGTCAGGATAGCCTCTTCATCGTGTTCGACCACGAGGACGGAGTTGCCCAGATCACGCAGACCCTTCAGGCTTTCCAACAGGCGGGTGTTGTCACGCTGGTGCAGGCCGATGGAGGGTTCGTCCAGCACGTACAGAACGCCGGTCAGGCCCGAGCCGATCTGCGACGCCAGACGGATGCGCTGGCTCTCACCACCCGACAGGGTGCCGGAGGAGCGGGACATGTTCAGATAGTCCAGGCCGACATTGTTCAGGAACCGCAGCCGGTCGCAGATTTCCTTCAGGATGCGACGCGCGATCTCTGCCTGCTTGTCCGTCAGGCTTTCTTCGATAGTCGAGAACCACAGATAGGCCTTCGAAATCGACAGCATGGAGATGTCGGCGATGTCCTCGCCGCCGACCTTGACCGCCAGGGCCTCGGGCTTCAGTCGCTTGCCGTGGCAGGCGTCACACGGGGTTTCGGACTGATAGCGGCCCAATTCTTCGCGCACCCAGGCGCTGTCCGTCTCGCGCCAGCGGCGCTCAAGGTTGGGCAGAACGCCTTCGAACGGCTTGGACACCTCATATTTGCGGGCGTTGTCGTCGTAGGTGAATTTGATCTTCTCAGAGCCGGTTCCATACAGGATCGCCTTGTGCGCCTGGGCCGGAAGCTCGCGCCAAGCCACATCCATCGAGAAGCCATAGTGCAGCGACAGCGACTGCAGCGTCTGGGTGTAGAGGGGCGAGGGGCCGCGCGCCCACGGCGAGACGGCGCCCTTGTGCAGGGTCTTGTCGCGATCCGGGATGACCAGATCAGCGTCGAAGGCCAGTTTGACGCCCAGACCGTCGCACACCGGACAGGCGCCGAACGGGTTGTTGAATGAGAACAGGCGTGGTTCGATCTCGCTGATCGTAAAGCCGGACACCGGACAGGCGAACCGTTCCGAGAACAGGATGGTCCGGGGCGCAGTTTCGCCCTCGTTCGTCGATGCCCATTCCGCATTGGCGATGCCGTCCGCCAGACCCAGCGCGGTTTGCAGGCTGTCGGCGTAGCGGCCTTCCTGATCCGGCTTGGTGACGATACGGTCCACCACGATGTCGATGTCATGCTTGAACTTCTTGTCCAGCGTCGGGGCTTCGTCGATGGGGTAGAACTGGCCGTCGATCTTCAGGCGCTGGAAGCCCTGACGCTGCCACTCGGCGATCTCTTTCTTGTATTCGCCCTTGCGGCCCCGCACGACGGGGGCCAGCAGCAGGATGCGCTCTCCGTCAGGCAGGGCGGTCAGTTTGTCGACCATCTGGCTGATGGTCTGGCTTTCGATCGGCAGGCCGGTCGCGGGTGAATAAGGAATACCCACGCGCGCCCACAACAGACGCATATAGTCGTGGATCTCGGTCACCGTGCCGACGGTCGAACGCGGGTTCTTGGACGTGGTCTTCTGTTCGATGGAGATGGCCGGGGACAGGCCCTCGATCAGGTCCACGTCCGGCTTGCCCATCAGTTCTAGGAACTGACGGGCGTAGGCCGACAGGCTCTCGACATAGCGGCGCTGGCCCTCGGCGTAGATGGTGTCGAACGCCAGAGAGGATTTGCCCGAGCCCGACAGGCCGGTCATCACCACCAGCTGTTCGCGCGGAATATCCAGGTCCACGCCCTTGAGATTGTGCTCACGGGCGCCGCGAACGCGGATGAAGTTGTGCTTTTCAGTCATGGAGTCCGAGAACGCGGGGGAGGGTCGGACGGGTCCGACGCGACAACGCTATATGGGGATCAATTTGCATGATTCAGCAAGAACAATGTGGGAACATTGCGGCTGAAATCAGGGTTGTGCTGCAACGCATCGGCGATAGATTGTTCGGCGGACGGAAGGAGACTTTCATGTATCTCAGAACCTTGGTCTCAGTCGCGGCGGTTTCGACGCTGGCGGCCTGCACCTTCAACGCGAACATGCCCAAGGCTGATCCGGCCCTGAACGCCGAAGCCCAGACAAATTATGCGGATCTGGTCGCTGGCCGTGACGAGGCGATCCTGGCGCGGTTGTCGGCCAATACCCAGCCAGCGGTGGTCAAGGCGCAGTTTCCCATGCTGCGCACCATGATCGGCGATGCGCCCGCGCCGGAACCCAATATCGTCAGTGCGCAGAGCGTGACGGGCAATGAAGGTCATTTCTACAACGTCGCCCAGGACTATGCCTATCCCGACCGCGTGGCCCATGTGCAGACCAGTTTCGTCAAGGAAGGCGAAGGGTGGAAGATCCAGTCATTCAACGTGAATGTCACCATGAACGCCGCACCGACGAGTTGAGCCTCTATTCCGGCGTCCAGCCTTCGAAGGGGCGAACGTAGCGTTCACCCTTGGCCAGCAGGACCTTGTTGGCGTTGGCGACGCCCAGTTCCAGGCTTTCGGCGATGCGGCGGGCGCGTTCGATAAAATGTTTGGCGGCGACGGGCGGGCAAAGCGCGTTGGCGGTGGCGACGAAGATCTCCAGCCAGCGGTCGAAGTGTCGGGCGTCGATGGGCAGGGGCAGGTGTTTGGGCATGGGACGGCCCTGATAAACGCCGGTCGACAGGGCGACGGACGACCAGAACAGCTTCATCTGCGCCAGATGCGGCGCCCAGTCGGTGATGCGGGCGGCGAAGATGGGGCCGATCAGGCCGTCATCGCGAACGCGGGCGTAGAAATCCTCGACCAGGGCGTCGATCATGGCCTCGTCAATGCCGGTCTCGTTACGCAGTTGCTGGACGGCGGCTTCGCGACGGGCGGCGGCGCCCGCAGCGTCTTCGATGCGGAAGGGAACTTGCATGGCCGCCGTTTATCGCGCGGCGACAGCGAGGTCGAGGCGGGGCGGCGTTAACCAGTCCTCACGCGGGCGTGTTCGGGTGCGGGGTTGCGCATCGCCTCTTTCGGACCCATCCTCTCTGTTCTGACGGCTTTTCGAGTAAGAGGCACGACAATCATGATCAGCATTCTGGGAACCGGTTTCGCCCTTTCCGCCCTGCTGCTCGCGATTCTTCATGCCAATAAGCCAAAGCCCAAGCCTGTCCCCATCCGCGTTCGCGACACTCGACAAGGTCGCCGCTAGGACGCCTGACGGCTCAATACTCTTCGATAATCTGAGCCTGACGTTCGGGCCTGAGCGGACCGGCATCGTCGGTCGCAATGGCGCGGGCAAGAGCACTCTGTTGCGTCTGCTGTCTGGCGCATTGACGCCCGCCGAGGGCGCGGTGACGCGTGTCGGCTCCATCGGCGTGCTGGATCAGAGGCATGATCCGGCGCCGGGCGAGACGGTGGCGGCGATGCTGGGCGTCGCGGACGATCTGGCCGTGATCGACCGTATTCTGGCGGGAGAAGGCGGTGAGACTGATCTGGAGGTCGCTGACTGGACGCTGGAGGCCCGTATCGGCGAGGTGCTGGATCAGGTCGGACTGGCGGGATTGTCGCTGGAGCGGCAGGCGGATGGTCTTAGCGGCGGTGAACAGACGCGGCTGCGGCTGGCCGGGCTGTTGCTGAGCCAACCCGACCTGTTGCTGCTGGATGAACCGACCAACCATCTGGACGCCGAGGCCCGCCGTCTGGTCGCGTCGGTGCTGGAACGCTGGTCGGGCGGGGCGGTGGTGGTCAGCCATGATCGCGAACTGCTGCGCCGGATGGACCGGATCATCGAAATCACCAGTCTGGGCGTCGAGGTCTTCGGCGGCGGATATGACCTCTATGCCGAGCGTAAGGCCGAGGCGCGGCAGGCGGCGGAACGGGATCTGGCCGATGCCGAGAAGGGCGCGGCGCGGCCGGCCAGCGAGGCGCAACGGCGGGCGGAGGCCAAGGCGCGACGCGACGCTGCCGGTCGGCGCAAGGCGGGCAGGGGCGACATGCCGAAAATCCTGCTGGGCGCACGGGCCGAGCGGGCCGAGAACACAGGCGCGCGTGAACGGAATCTGGCCGTGCGTCAGGCCGAGGAGGCGCACACGGTGCTGGAGGCGGCGCAGGCGCGGATCGAACGGGTGCGGGCGCTGTCCATTCCCATGCCGCCGACAGGACTGTCGGCGGGGCGCACCGTTTTGGATGTGCGGGATGTGGAATGGGCGACGCCGGAGGGGAGACGAATCGTCGGGCCGATCAGTCTGAAGATTACGGGGCCAGAGCGGATCGCCGTGACCGGGCCGAACGGTGCGGGCAAGTCGACCTTGCTGCATCTGGCCGCGGGCGATCTGTCGCCGACCAGCGGCGCGGTGGAGCGGCCCGTGCGGGCTGTGCTGCTGGATCAGGAGGCGGCGATCCTGAACCCCGAAGAGACGCTGATCGAGGCGTGGTTGCGGTTGAACCCGGAGGGCGCGGCCAATGACGCCCACGCGGCGCTGGCGCGTTTCCTGTTCCGCAATACGGCGGCGCATCGCCGCGTGGGAGAACTGTCAGGCGGTGAGCGGCTGCGGGCGGCGTTGGCCTGCGTCATGTCGGGGCGGAACCCGGCGCAGTTTCTGATTCTGGACGAGCCGACCAATCATCTGGATCTGGATGCCGTGGGGGCGATCGAGGCGGCGCTGGGGGACTATGACGGGGCGTTGATGGTCGTCAGTCACGACCCGGACTTCATCGACGCCATCGGCATAGAGCGCGTCGTGGCGCTGTAGGTCAGCCCCAGGCCTCGACGGCGCCGCGACGACGGACCGCCGTCACGCCGCTGAGATTGGTGCGGGGTTCAGCCTCGGCGCGACCGAACAGCCATCCCTGACCGTAGGTGACGCCCAGAGCTTTCAACTGGGTTGCGACCGCCTCCGTCTCGATCATTTCGGCGATGGTTTCGAGGTTCAGCGACTGGCAAAGCTCGGTCACGCTGCGCAGCATGGTGCGGGCGCGGTTGTCCGTGTCGATGTCGCGCACCAGAGAACCGTCGATCTTGACCGCATCGACCGACAGGTTGCGCAGATAGTCAAAGACGGCCGAGCCTGCGCCGAAGTCGTCGATGCAGACCTTGATGTTGGCGGCGCGCAGGGCGGCGATGCGGCGGTTGGCCGCCTCGATGTCGGCCAGGGCGGCGGTTTCGGTGACCTCTACGATCAGGCGCGAGCGTTCCTCTGGCGCGCCGGAGGTCATGTGCAGCAGTTGTTCGACATAGGCGTCGGACCCCAGCGAGGCGCCCGAGACATTGATGGCCATTTTCAGCAGGCCCGCGCCGGGCCGCCGCATCCGTTTCAGGACTTTTTCGGCCACAGCCAGATCAAAGGATTCAATCAGGTCCAGCTCTTCGGCCATGCGGATGGCGTCGGCGGGGCTGTTGTTCGGGCTGAAGCGGGCCAGGGCCTCGAAATGATGCACCGTGCGCGTCGAGAGATCGACAATCGGCTGATAATGAAGCTGGAAGGCGCGGGCCTTGACCAGATTACGGAACAGTTCGGCGTCGCGCAGGGTGCGTTTCAGGGACTCCGAGAAGGCCACCTGCGGATTGGCCAGGCCGCCGTCCTTCAGGCAGCCCTCGATGGCGAAACGCATGGCGCGCAGGACGCAGAGATTGTCCGACTGTTCAGGCACAGGCGAGGCGTAGGCTTCGGCGTTCAGCGCCACGCCCTCGGTCCTGCCGGCCTCGATGATTTCGGCGGCCAGATCACGCTGGTCGTCTGCCGGGCGCAGAAGGGCGAACCGTTCGGCGGTGATCTTGGCGGCGGATGACCCTTGCGCGGCCGCCGACTGAAGCGTGGCCTGGATGCGGTGATGAACACGCTCGGCTGCATCGCCAGACAGGCCCTCGACGCCTTGAATATCGAGGAAGGCCAGGGACAGGCCGGGCGTTTCGGCGACGATGCGGCCTGCATCGGCCAGAAAGGCCTGCACATCCAAAAGCGCCGGGGGCTGCAGGTCCGCGATCGGGAAGGCAGGGCCGTCATAGGTGATGGCGCAGGAGATGGCCGGGGCCAGTTCCGGCAGGACGAAAGCCCGCAGGAATGCGCGACGAACCTGACCGGGTTCTGCTGAGATCAGAATGTCCATCTGCGCCGAACGGGCGCCGGGCCTTGTGTGGCGGATCGCCGCCATGGCTGATGAACCATCATGCAGCACGTCGATAAAAGGCCTGTTCTTCCATGTCGCGCCTGCGTCCTGGCCGAGCACGGCGGCGGCGCCCATGGCGAAAACCACATCGCCCTTTGCATTCAATTCGACAAGCGCATCAGCGGACGCGAAAGCGAGACCAAGAAGACGGGTAGTCAGTGACATGCTGCAACCCTTGCATGCGGCCACTTAAGGAAACGGCAACAAGACGCCTCCCTGACGTTCGGATTCAGGGCTTTACGCCATGCGGTTAAGCGCCACCGCACGGCCATCGCCATGCGCGGCGCGTCCGTCGGCGGAATAGGCGGAGGCGGGCGTCCGTGCGGCGGTGACTTCATGCGCGATGGCGCGGACCAGACCTTCGGAAATGGCGCGCGCGGCCTCGACGGCTTGGGCGTGGCTGGCCAGCACGGTGTTGAAGATCTCGGTCGCATCAAGCAGGGCCTTGCGGTCCTCCAGCGGGGCGTCCTTCAGCAAGGCGGGATTGGCCTTCACGTGGGCGGAATCGCGGCGATAGACATTGGCCATGTCCTGGGTCTCGGTCAGGCCTGCGACGATGTCCTGCGGGCGGCTGTCCTCAAAGGCGCGGGTCTCGACCATCAGGCGCTGGGTCAGGCGTTGGGTCAGGTCCAGCAATTGACGGACGCGGGCGCGGGCCAGTTCGGAATCGCTCATTGTCCCTGTCCCTGTTCCTGCATTTTCAACATTTCGCTCATGACCGTATCGGCCAGCCCGATGCCTCCGGCGGCGACGGTCTTCTTGGCCATTTCATCGACCAGGAAGCTGCGCCACGTCTCTTCGGCCTGACCGCCGCCGAACAGGCCGTCGGTTTTCAGGCCCTGGAACATGGGTTTGAGCATCTGGGCCAGGAACGAGGTTTCGAAGTCCTGGGCGGTCTTCTTGATTCTGTCAGACGCGACAGAACCGACGGCGGGAACCGGGCGCAGCAGGTCGGCGGAAACGGACAGGTCGCTCATGCTCACATCACCTGAATGTCGGCTTGCAGGGCGCCTGCGGCCTTGATGGCCTGCAGGATGCTGATCATGTCGCGCGGGCTGACGCCGAGAGTGTTCAGGCCGTGGACCAGGGTGGACAGGTTGCCGCCGCCGTCGACAATCCGCATCTCCGTGCCAAGATCCTCTTCGATCCGAACCTGGGTGCTGGGGACGACGGCGGTCTGGCCGCGGCTGAAGGGGGCGGGCTGACTGACGGCCGGCTGCTCATCAACCGAAATGGTCAGATTGCCCTGGGCGATGGCGATCCGAGAGATGCGAACCGCGTCGCCCATGACGATGACGCCGTTCACTTCGTCGATGATGACCTTGGCCGGAGTGTCGACCGTGATCGGCAGGTTTTCGATACGGCTGATGAAGCCCGCCATGCCCAGCTGACCGGGCGAACGCAGGGCCACGACCGTGCCGCTTTCCGCCAGGGCAGAGCCGGGGAATGAGGCGTTGATGACGCCCGCCACCCGCTGGGCGGTGGTGAAGTCGGGGTTGCGCAGGTTCAGGCGCACCTCGTTCATGTTCGACAACTCAAAACCCGTCTCGCGTTCGACCGTGGCGCCCGAGGCGATGCGGCCGGCGGTGGGAACGCCGCGTGTCACAGAAGAGCCAGAGGCGCCGGACGCCGAAACGGACCCGGTCTGGATGGAGCCCTGGGCCACGGCGTAAACCTGACCATCGGCGCCCTGCAGTCCGGTGACCAGCAGGGTGCCGCCCAGCAGGCTCTTGGCGTCGCACATGGAGGAGACGGATACGTCGATGCGCGAGCCGGGGGTGGCGAAGGCGGGCAGCTCGGCGGTCACCATGATGGCGGCCATGTTCTTGGAATTGGCCGTGGCGCCGCGGATGTTGACGCCCAGGCGCTCGGTCATGCCCTCCAGCGACTGGCGGGGGAAGGGGCAGTTGCGCAGGCTGTCGCCCGTGCCGTTCAGGCCGACGACCAGGCCATATCCGACCAACTGGTTTGTGCGGACGCCTTCGACCGACGCGATATCCTTGATGCGCGACTGGGCCAGAACCGGGCTCGCCAATCCGCCCAGCGCAAGGGTTGCGGCCAAGGGGGCGATGAGGCGGGCAAGCAGATTTTGCATCGGTCGGACGTCCATGCAGCGTGACGCGCATGCTGATGCGAAGATCGTGCCGTAGAAAAAGCCTCATTGAATCAGTGCAAAACCCTTGCGCGACAGACGGTTCGCGGCAGTTTTTGCCGGGGCGTTAACCAAACGGTCATCGGGAGGTCTCAAGCATGACCCTATGATCCGGAGCATCCGAGCATGAAGGTTGTCGGCACGGGCGGCCCAAACGCCGCCACAGGCTCGCGCGGCCCGCGCGGCGACGCCAGCGGGTTTTCCCTGGGTCAGACATCGGGCGCGTCGGCGCCTGCCGCAGCCGCCTCTGTGGCGGCGACATCGAGCATGACCGGCGTTTCGGCCCTGATGGCGCTTCAGGAAGTCGAGGGGCCGCTGGAGCGGCGGCGTCGGGCGGTCAAGCGTGGGGGCGGCCTGCTGGATCGGCTGGATGAGCTGAAGATGGCGCTGCTGTTCGGGGAATCGGGCGGACCGGCGCTGGAGCGCCTGGCTCGCGTCCTGCGCGAAGAGCGGCCTGATGACGGTGACGTCGAATTGACCGCCTTACTGGATCAAATCGATCTGCGCGCCCAGGTCGAACTAGCCAAGGCAGAGCCGCGTAACACGCGCGGCTGATGGTCTTATCAGGCAGAAAGTCGCAGAATTTCAAAGCTTAGCAATAAGCTGACTGCGTGAGAATTGTCACGGCTAGCCCCGTGCCTAAACAATAGCGATCACGGAATCGCGAAGCGCGTTGCTGCGACTCGTACTCCTGACTATACGGCCCTTACGCCACAGGGGGGCGTGCTATTTGAGCGTGAGTGCGATGAACGCATTAGCGTCTGTCCTATCTGCAGATCCGGCCAACCTGTATCGGCCGTCTGACGACGAACCGTTCATGAATGAACGGCAGTTGGCCTATTTCAAAAAGAAGCTGCTGGACTGGAAGGATGACATCCTTCGCGAGTCCAAGGGCACGGTCGTCAACCTGAAGGCCGAGACCGAGAACCACCCGGATCTGGTGGATCGGGCGTCTTCGGAATCTGATCGGGCGCTGGAGCTTCGGACGCGGGACCGTCAGCGCAAGCTGATCTCCAAGATCGAAGATGCGCTGCGCCGTATCGAAGACGGTTCCTACGGCTATTGCGAGGACACCGGCGAGCCCATCAGCCTGGGCCGTCTGGAAGCGCGTCCGACAGCGACCCTGTCTGTCGAAGCGCAGGAGCGGCACGAACGGCGAGAGCGCGTTCACCGCGACGACTGAGGCTTAAAGACGCCTCTACGCCTTGACTTCGCCGGGTTGGAGCGCGACCTAGCCGCCTCGCTGTTGAGGTCGTTGATCCCCCATGTCCGTCAAGGTTCGTTTCGCTCCGTCGCCCACCGGCAAGCTGCACGTCGGCAATGTCCGCACGGCTCTGGTGAACTGGCTGTTCGCCAAAGGGCAGGGCGGTTCGTTCGTGCTGCGCATCGACGATACGGACCTGGCCCGTTCGACGCCCGAGTTCGAGCATGGGATTGAGGACGATCTGACCTGGCTGGGTCTGACCTGGGACGAGCGCGACAACCAGTCCAAGCGGTTCGACCGCTATGAGGAAGCGGCTGCGCGCCTGAAGGCGTCGGGGCGTCTGTATCCGGCCTATGAGACGGCGGACGAACTGGATCGCCGCCGCAAGGTGCAGCTGTCGCGCGGCCTGCCGCCCATCTATGACCGCGCCGCTTTGGAGCTGACCGACGCTGAGAAGGCCGCTTACGAAGCCGAGGGCCGTCGTCCGCACTGGCGTTTCAAGCTGGAAGGCAAACGCGTCTCCTGGGAAGATCTGGCGCGCGGTCATGCCGAGGTGGACACGGCCTCCATGTCAGACCCGGTGCTGATCCGTGAGGACGGCCTGTTCCTCTACACCCTGCCGTCGGTCGTCGATGACATCGACATGGCGATCACCCACATCATCCGGGGTGAAGACCACGTCACCAACACCGGCGCGCAGATCGAGATTTTCGAGGCGTTGGGCGCGGCGGTTCCCGGTTTCGCCCACATGCCGCTGCTGGTCGGCGCGGACGGCGCGGCCCTGTCCAAGCGTCTGGGTTCGCTGTCGATCAGCGACATGCGCGATCAGGGCTATGAACCCATCGCCATCACCAGCCATCTGGGCAAGATCGGCACCTCCGACGCGCTGGAGATCGCCGAGTCGGTTCAGGCGCTGGGCGCCAGCTTCGCCTTCTCCAAGATGGGACGTTCGCCTGCCCGTTACGACACGGCTGATCTGGACCGTCTGAACGCCCAGGCTCTGCACGTCATGAGCTATGAAACGGCTCAGCCGCGTCTGGCCGCTGCGGGTGCGGACCTGGGCGAAGGCTTCTGGAACACGGTCAGGGGCAACCTGAACAAGTTCGCCGATGTCGTTGATATGGCCAAGATCGTTAAGGGGCCGGTCACGCCGGTAATCGAGGACGCCGCCTTTGCGGAGGCGGCCCTGCGTCTGCTGCCCGAGGTCATCGACGAGAACGCCTGGTCGGCCTGGACCAATGCTGTGAAGACCGAGACGGGCGCCAAGGGCAAGGGGCTGTTCATGCCGCTGCGTCTGGCGCTGACCGGACAACAGCATGGGCCGGACATGGCGGCCATGGTGCCCCTGATCGGCCGCGAAACCATCGTGCGGCGCCTGAAAGGCGAAGCGGCCTGAAGGTCGTTGCGAGAGCCTGAACGATCAGGCTCTCGCGAAAGTCTGTCGTCTGATCAGGCGTTGCAGACGGCCAGTTGCTCGGCCGAAAGGGCTTCACCCTTATAGGAGAAGGCGGTCACGGGGCCGAACTTCTGCACCACGCGGCGGCAGGCGCGATGGGCGGGTTGTTCTGCGCCGCCCGAGGCCGTGCAGGTCTCGCCTTCACACGACCAGCGCGCGCCGTCGATGATGGTCGGGCGGGCAGGCGCCTTGGAGGCGTCGGCAAGCGTCAGGCTGGTTGCGGCGGGCGTTTGGGCGACGGCGGGGGCCGCGAACAGGACGGCGGCGATGAGCAGTGCGCGCATGGATATTCTCCGAGAATGCGAGAACGGCGTCGTGCCGTTCTCGCCACTGACAGTTTTCTATAAAAACTGTCAAGCCTGCAAGTTGCATAGGTGAGTAGTGATTACTTACCGATGATCATGTTTCAACTGAGGCGCCTCGTCGCGGGCCTTGATCTGGGCCATGGCGTCTTCGACCGTATCGGCCACCGTCCAGGCGTTCAGGAAGGAGGCCGGGGTCATGCCCTCAGCAACGCTGTGCTTCATCAGTTCGAAGAAACCGTTCCAGAAACCGTTCAGATTCAGGAAGACGACCGGCTTGTGGTGCAGGTCCAGACGCTTCCACGACAACAGCTCGACCACTTCTTCCAGAGTGCCGATGCCGCCGGGAGCCACGACGAAGGCGTCGGACTGATCATACATCAACTGCTTGCGCTCGTGCATCGAGGTCACGACGATCGTCTCGACCTCGTCGAACAGACGCTCGCGGCTGCGCAGGAAGGCCGGCATGATGCCGATGACGCGGCCGCCGGCTTCGTGCGCCGAACGGGCGGCTGCGCCCATCAGGCCGACGCCGCCGCCGCCATAGACCAGACGCCAGCCGTCCTGGGCCGCAGCCTTGCCGAAATCACGAGCCGCCTGGGTGTAGGCGGGGTCGGCTGCGTCGGACGCGCCGCAGAACAGGCAGACGGAAGGACCGTCGAAAGGCAGGATCGAAACCGAGGGCAGGGACATGGGGCCTCTAACAGAAGGAATACGCGGTCAACCATGGCCAAACACGCGACGGCGAGGCAAACAGTTTCCGCGCCGATTGGGGCGTTAGCCATATAGTGTCGAGCCGCAGTATGAAACGCCGGATCACCGTCATGGCCGCCCTGTGCGCGATGGGGGCGGCCTGTTCCAACCCGGCGCCGCAGGATGTTGCGGCGGAGAGCGGTGCGGCGGCCTCGGCATGGGTTCAGCCGCCGCATATCGACGGTGTGGTGCGGGATGGGGGCGGACTGGTGGTTCGCGGCGGAACGGCCCCTGGTGCGCGGGTCGTCCTGCGCGGACAGGATGGCGGCGCCATCGCCGCAAGCGCCGATGCTGCGGGACGTTTCGAGGTGCGTCTGCCGCCGGTCGTCGGCGATATGCAATTCATGCCCGAGATCCAGTTGGGGCAGGACACGGCCGTTTCGCCCGAAACCCTGGTGGTCATTCAAGGCGGCGCAGGGCCGGTGGTCCTGATTTCGGCGGGAGAGCCGACCCTTCGTCTGGATAGCCAGAATGCGTTGGACGCCGTGGACGCGGATGGGGGGGCAATCATCGCCTCAGGGCATCGCGGAGACGCCTTGCCTAATGTGACGATCGGGGGCGAGGCCGTGCGTTCTGTTCCCGGCAAGGGAAGCTGGCGGGCTATGGCGGCGGGCGGGGCTGCGACCACAATCATGGTGGACGGGCGCGCCTACGCCTATCCTGGAGAGGGTGGCGGCTCAGGCTTTTCGGTCGAGCGGATCGACGCGGGCTGGCGTCTGACCTGGCCGGTTGCAGCAGGCGGGCGGCAATCGACATGGTTGCCTGACCCGGTTCGTTAACCGCTGTGCAACCAATTTGTCCAATAGAGGAAATGTCCCTTTTTGGGACACACCAACACCGAACCTTTTTTCGCCCGGCGCCCGCGTCGGGCTTCTTTTTTGCCTGAAGCCTGACGCTGCAGTCAGACGCTCAGAGGCGGTAGATCGTTTCGGCGTTGGCGGCGAACAGGCGGTCGCGCTCGTCGGCCGAGAAGTCCGCCGTGATCGCGTCGAAGGCGGAATAGAAGGCGTCAAAGGTTCCGTGGACGCTCTCGACGGGGAAGTCCGAGGCGAACATGGCCCGTTCGGTCCCGAAGATGTCGATGCATTCCAGAACGACGGGCCGGATGCTTTCGGGCGTCCAGGCGCGGTCGGTGATGCCCAAGCCCGAAATCTTGATCGAGACCTGGGGCTGGGCGGCCAGCAGGCGCAGGCCGATCCGCCAACGCTCCATGCCGATGTCGTTGCGGTCGGTCGGCAGGCCTGCGTGATTGACGATCATCGGGATGTCGGGGTGACGCGCGGCGATGATGGCGGCGGTCGCCATCTGCGACGGATAGAGCTGGAGGTCGAATGACAGGTCGTGGCGGGCCAGCTTGGCGAAGCCCGCGACCCATTTCGGATCACGCAGCAGGTCGCGGCCGGTGTAGGTCTTCAGCGGGTCTTCGTGCCAACAGACGATCTGGCGCACGCCGCGCACGTTCGGACGCGCCGCATGGGCTTCCAGCAGGGCGTCCAGCTCGGGGTCCAGCAGGTCCGCGCCCGCGACGATGCCGTGGGGATAGCCGCGTTCATCAGCGATGGATTGCAGCCAGTCGGTCTCGGCCAACTGCTGGCCAGTCGGCTGACCGGCTTCGACATGGACGATCTTGTCCACGCGCCAGCCTGCTGTGTCGGCCAGATAGTCGTCCAGCAGATAGTCCCTATGGGCGATGGGGCTCATGTCCCCCGCCGGATTGTTCGGCAGGGGATCGTCCTGAAGCCAGTCGTAGCGGGCGCGCGACAGGTCCCACAGATGGACGTGGCTGTCGATGATGCGGAGGTTCGAAGCCACCCTTTCGCGCCCTTAGTACGTTGTTCTTCCGCCGGACGTGTCGAATGTCGAGGCGGTTGTGAAGCTGCATTCTTCTGAGGCCATGAAGCAGACCATGGCGGCG
>RCMZ01000306.1_pt1 | contig 28863 bp, 30 predicted proteins | sample 2041141 | NCBI WGS metagenome assembly RCMZ01 (sample SAMN09708263, study PRJNA481090) | Wastewater metagenome, whole genome shotgun sequencing project. | biome: sewage; isolation source: Davis station wastewater (DW) | place: Antarctica: Davis Station | collected 2010-03-01 | reverse complement strand
CAGCCATACCCGGTATCTCTTCGGCCATGGTGGTTAACAGTGGCCGCTTGATGTTCCTGTCCGGCCATGTACCGATAGATGAGAACGGCGTTGTGCTTGGGGCAAGCCTTGAAGCCCAGCTGGATCAAGTCTTCAAGAATCTGAATGTGACGCTGCAAGCGGCTGGCGCCACGCCAGGCCATCTGGCCCGCATCACCATTTATGTCCGCGATTTTCAGGCTAACCAGCTGCCTGCAATCCGCCGTGCCCGCGACCGTTTCATCAACCTCTCGCAACCGCCTGCCAGTGCATTGATAGGAGTGGCGCAACTGTTTCACCCTGACGTCTTGGTCGAGGTAGATGCAGTGGCCGTACTGCCGCCAAACACCTGAGCTTCCCCCTTGTCTAACTCAACCCACTGAAAGGTTATTCATCCATGCCACGTTTTCACAGCATCGCACTGACTGCCGCACTTGTATTGGACACAGGCAGCACAGTTTTCGCCCAATCCACCCCTTACGGTCAGGCAAATACAGACATGACTAAGCATTCCACCATTGTTTCAACCGATGTTTCTCCTTTAGTTCCCGATACCTACACACAGGCATCCCAGCGCACCGTGTCCGTTGATGGAGAGGGCGCAATGCTGCTGCGTTATGAACGCCGCGATGGCCGCAATACAGGGTTGGAAGGTGAGCACTTCAGCACCGTGGTGGCGGCTGACGGAACGCTCAAAGGTTTTGCAAACATTTCTTTAGATCTGGCAGGAAAACCGCTGCCAACGCGTCAGCGCAGTGAGCAGATTGCAAGGGAGTTTCTGCAACAAACCGCACCCGATTTGTTGCCACGCATGAAAATCAGCTGGATTGACCCACACGATGAGCCCATCCTCGTGCAGCGTGATGGCCGCAGCGAAACCATTGTTCTGACAGGCATGAAAGTCAAGGCCCGTAACCTGGCCGATGGGCGCTGGTTCTGGGTCATCGTCGGAAGCGATGAAAAGGCGATGGTTTTCGAACGCGACATCGTCTGGATCACCTTCCCAGGGCATCGCAAAACCGAAAAGTGGCTGCACGACAGTTGGCTCAAGGTACAAGCAGGCTAAAGCTTTAGCCCATTGACTCCGAGCCATTGAACGAGACAAGGTGCAGGAAAAAGCGGTGAGCAGTAGCGGTGTTCTAACGCTGAAAGCTTAGGGCACCGCTACAAGCACATGGCGTAATTCAGGTCAGCTTGTATTTCCTGCCCCTTGCAACCATGGCCAAAGGGGGTTTTTGTTGCGGGCTTATTGCGACTGCAGGCATTGCGCATAACGGGCTTGCGCCCCACAACCCGCCCAACACTGCACGCTCTTCGTTGTGTGTATTGAGCGCGCAACGTTGGGCTATGATTGCCAAACAAGCCCGCCGCGCCTTGGTAAACCTTACAGCCACAGCGCGCGCGGCTTATTTTTTCAAGGCTCTTCGTGGCGTCAGTCCGCAATGCAGCTCACCATGCAGCCGCTAAAAACAGAGCTAACCTTTTGCCCCATAAGCAGTTTCAAAACTTGCGTGATTGACATGCAAGACCTGAAAGCGGCCATATTTTAAAAGTGTGAATACATGGAGTCCCCTGCGCTGACCGCCTTGACGCCTGTGGTGTTGTTGATTGTTCTGGGTTTCATCGCCGCAAAAGCCGATTGGATTCGGGCCTCTGCTGTCAAAGATCTGTCGAATCTGGTGTTCTATGTGCTGACACCCGCGCTGCTGTTTCGCACCATGTCCACCGTCAAGGTGGGCGATCTGGATTTCAGCCCCATCGTGCTGTACTTTCTGGCCGCCGGCATCATCTTTGCCGGCACCATGCTGGTGTTTGGCTTCAACACGCTGGCCGCTGCCCGCGCCTTGGGGCACACCTTCAGCAATAACGTGATGATTGGCATTCCGCTGATCGGTCTGGCCTTTGGCCAGGAGGGCCTAGTCACTTTGTTTACGCTGATCTCGGTGCACGCACTGGTGCTGCTGGGCTGCGGCACCGTGGTGTTTGAGCTGGCACAGGCCCGGCAGCTAAGCACCGAGGGGCAGCCCCAGGGGCTGGCGCGCACACTGGCACAAGCCATTAAAAACAGCGTGATTCACCCGGTGCCTTTGCCCATCATCATCGGGCTGCTGTTTGCCCAGACCGGTTGGAGCATTCCCGGCGTAATCGACAAGCCCATGCAGTTGCTGGGCCAGGCCCTGGGGCCAATTGCGCTGATGCTGGTAGGGGTGACGCTGGCATACAGCAAGCTGGGCAGCCTGATCAAACCAGCGGTGCGCATTGCCTTGGTTAAAACCATGGTGCACCCCATCTTGTTCATTACCGTGGCATGGCTGTTTGGGCTGCGCGGTGTGCCCATGGCCACCATGGCACTGGCTGCGGCACTGCCTACGGGCGCGAATGTCTACATGTTCACCCAGCGCTACGGCGTGGGGCAGGAGGAGGTGACAGCCAGCATCGCTATTTCCACTGGAATTTGCTTGCTGACACTGCCCATCGTTTTGCTGCTGCTGGAAAAAATTGGCTATTAAAGTTGATGCCAAATATTCATTAAAAGGAGCAGTTAGCGCTTATGAAATAAGGACTTCAGATGCTTTTGTATCTGAAGTCCTTTCAGAGTAAGCGTTGGCAGCTACTTTATTTGAAAGCCTCTTAGGCCATGCAGCACAGCGCTTAAGGGGCCAATCGCTCTCTGAGCCACTCGCCGTTGTGCATTTCATAGCGCAGGCGATCATGCAAACGGCTCTTGCGCCCCTGCCAAAACTCCCACTGGTCGGGCTTGAGGCGGTAGCCGCCCCAGTGCGGCGGGCGAGGGGGTTTGAGCAAAAACTGTGCGCCGTACTTGGCGGCATTGGCCACCAGCACACCCCGGCCAGAGATGACTTGGCTTTGGGGGCTGGCCCAAGCGCCAATGCGTGAATCCAGCGGGCGGCTGTTGAAGTACTCGTCGCTTTCTTCGTCGCTGACCTTTTCCACAAGGCCTTCGATGCGCACCACGCGTTCCAGCTCCACCCAGTGGAACTGCAGCGCCACGTAGGGGTTGCCGGCAATCTGGCGGCCTTTGCGGCTGTCGTAATTGGTAAACCAGACAATGCCGCGCTCGTCATAGCCCTTGATGAGCACGATGCGGGTGCTGGGTCGCATATCGCTGCCCACGGTGGCAAGCGTCATGGCGTTGGGCTCGGGCACCTGGGCGCTGATGGCTTCTGTCAGCCACTGGTCAAACTGCTGCAGGGGGGCGGCGTGCGAGGCGTCTTCGTTGAGTTCGGCGCGCTCGTAGCTCTTGCGAAGGTCGGCGATGGAGGTGGTCATGGGCCGATTGTGCACGCGGGGCGGGGCGGCCAACGGCCCCATGGGGCGTGCTGCAAAGGGCGTGACGCACCGGCCAGATACCCGTAACGTGGGTTTTTTTGTTGCCCCGGTTGTTGCCGAATAACTATTCGCTTATATTGCCGCACCGATGAAACCCAAAGACGACGAAAAGCAGCGCGCCATTGCCCAGGCCACCTTCGAGTTGGTGGCCCAGACGGGCCTGAGCGGCCTGACCCTGGCCGATATTGCCCGCGCCGCGGGCATTGCCACCAGCACGCTGTATGTGTATTACCCGTCCAAGGATGAACTCATCAGCCAGCTTTACCAGGACGCCAAGACGGTCACGGCCGCCCGCATCATGGACGGTGTGGTGCCCGGCATGCCCTACCGTGCGCGGGTGCGGCGCACCTGGGGCAACCTGCTGCGGCACCGGCTGGACCAGTATGCCGAGGTGGTGTTTCAGGAGCAGTACTACAACTCGCCCTGGTTCACCGATGGCAACCGTGAATTCTCGACCCGCCTGATGGCTGGTTTTTTTGCACTGATGGAAGAGGGGCAGCAGCAGGAGATCCTGAAGGCCGTGCCCATTCCGCTGCTGACGGCCAGCCTGGTGGGGTCGGTGCGCGAAACGGGCAATTTGATCCGCACCAAGGTTTTGCCAGACGACGAGGCCATGCACCAGATGGCCTTTGGGCTGTGCTGGGACGCCTTGAAGGCCTGAGCATGGAGCGCAATGCGTTTTTTGACTGCCCTGGCTTGATTTTTTAAACGAATTTAAATTCTCTTAAAAATGTCGCGCATCACGCTCCAACCCTTTCATGGCCGATGGCGTTGCTAACGCTGCCACTGTCTGTTCAATCGTCTCCCCACACCACAACACCTTTTAAAAGAGAACCCCACGATGCCCAGCCTCCATATCAATGGCAAAGAAACGGTAGTAGATGCCGATGAATCCACCCCCATCCTCTGGGCCTTGCGCGATACGCTGGGCATGACCGGCACCAAGTTTGGCTGCGGCCAGGCTTTGTGCGGTGCCTGCACGGTGCACCTCAATGGCGCGGCCATTCGCTCATGCGTCACGCCCATCTCGGCGGCTGTGGGCCAAAAAATCACCACCATCGAGGCCGTGTCCACCACCGACAAGGTGGGCAAGGCCGTGCACGCCGCCTGGGTGAAGCACGACGTGGCGCAATGTGGCTACTGCCAAAGCGGCCAGATCATGAGCGCCACCGCCTTGCTCAAGGGCAAAAAGAAACCCAGTGATGCGGACATCGACGCCGCCATGGCGGGCAATGTGTGCCGCTGCGGCACCTATGTGCGCATTCGCGCGGCCATCCATGACGCCGCCAAAACCTTGGCTTGAAGGAGATCACCATGCACTTTGACGCACAGGCCCTGCAGGGCCAGGCACATGTTTTTATGCCTAAACACCTTCAAGCGCTTATGGATAAAGCGCAAGCAGCTACCAATTCAGGAGTAAATGACGCGCTGGAAGGCGCTCAGGGTTTCGCGCGGCGCACCTTCCTCAAGGTGTCGGCGGCTTCGGGCTTTGCGCTGGGCGCGTTTCCGCTGGTGGCGGGTGCGCAAGGCGCCGCAACGGGTGGGGCCGCGGCCTCGGGCCTCAAGCCGTTTGAGCAGCCGTCGGCCTTTGTCCGCATCGATGCCGATGGCACAGTGACCGTCACCATCAACCGGCTGGACTTTGGCCAGGGCGTGCAAACGGGCCTGCCCATGATCCTGGCCGAAGAGCTGGACGCCGACTGGAGCAAGGTGCGCAGCGTGCATGGCGATGCCAACCCCGCCTATGCCGACCCGATGATGGGCATGCACCTCACGGGCGGCTCCAACTCCATCAAGAACTCGTACACCCAGTACCGCGAGCTGGGCGCGCGCACCCGGGCCATGCTGGTGGCGGCCGCTGCGGCGCAGTGGGGCGTGGATGCCTCGGCACTGCGCACCAGCAACGGCTTTGTCGTAGGCCCCGGCGGCAAAAAGCTGGGCTACGGCGCGCTGGCGGAAGCGGCCATGCAGCAGCCTGTGCCCGAGAAGGTCACGTTGAAGGACCCCAAACAATTCCGCCTCATCGGCAAGCCCACCGGACGTCTCGATGCCGAGGCCAAGTCGAGCGGCCAGCAAGACTACGGCATTGACGTGCGCCTGCCCGGCATGCTGACGGCTGTGGTGGCCCGCCCGCCGGTGTTCGGCGCCAAAGTGAAGTCGCTCGACGACAGCGCTGCCAAAGCCATCAAGGGCGTGAAGGCTGTTTTGCGCGTGCCCACCGACCGGGGCGGCGAGGGCGTGGCCATCGTGGCCGATGGCTATTGGCCCGCCAAACAAGCGCGCGATGCGCTGAAGGTGGAATGGGACACCAGCGCCGTGGGCAAGCCCGACACCGCCCAGTTGGTGGCGCAATACCGCGAGCTGGCCACCCAACCCGGCAACGTGGCCATGCAGGCCGACATGGCGCCGCTGGCGGGCGCTGCCCACAAGATCAGTGCCGAGTTCGTCTTCCCCTACCTGGCGCACGCGCCCATGGAGCCGCTCAACTGCACCGTCAAACTCGACGGCGACAATGCAGAGCTGTGGATGGGCACCCAGATGCCCGGCCTCGACGCGATGGCCGCCGCCAAGACGTTGGGCCTGCAGCCGCAAAACGTGAAGGTGAACACGCAGATGGCCGGTGGCGGCTTTGGCCGCCGCGCCATCCCCACCAGCGACTACGTGGTGGAGGCCTGCAGCGTAGCCAAGGCGGCGCGCACGGCAGGCATCACTGCGCCGGTGCGAACGCTGTGGAGCCGCGAGGACGACATCAAAGGCGGCTACTACCGCCCCATGCACGTGCACCGCGCCGAGATCGGTTTTGACGCCCAGGGCAAGATCCTGGCGTGGGACCACACCATCGTCGGCCAGTCCATCACCAAAGGCTCTCCGTTCGAGGCCTTCATGGTCAAGAACGGCATCGACGCCACGATCATCGAGGGCATGAAAGAGCCCTACGACGTGCCCATGAAGCTGTCGGTGCACCACCCCGATGTGAATGTGCCCGTGTTGTGGTGGCGCAGTGTGGGCTCCACCCACACCGCCTATGCCATGGAGACCCTGATCGATGAAGTGGCGCGCACCACCCAACAAGACCCTGTGGCCTACCGCATGGCGCTGATGGGTTACAAGCACCCGCGCCACAAGGCGGCGCTGCAACTGGCGGTGGCCCAGTCGGGGTATGGCAAGAAGAAGCTGGCCGCAGGCCGTGCCTGGGGCGTGGCGGTGCACGAGTCGTTCGAGTCGGTGGTGGCGTATGTGGTCGAAGCGTCCGTCAAAGATGGCACGCCCAAGCTGCACCGCATCACCGCCGGGGTGCACTGCAACCTGGTGGTCAACCCCAAAAGCGTGGAGGCGCAAGTGCAGGGCGCGGCGCTGATGGGCTTGTCGATGTGCCTGCCCGGTGGCGGCGCCATCACCTTGAAGGACGGCGCCGTGGAGCAAACCAACTTTGGGGACTACGCCGTGCCGCGCATCACAGACATGCCCCAGGTGACGGTACACATCGTGCCGAGCGCTGATCCACCGAAGGGCATGGGCGAACCTGGGTTGCCGCCGCTGGCACCTGCGTTTGCGAATGCCATTGCTCAGCTGACGGGGAAGACGCCGAGGGAGTTGCCGTTTAAGTTGGCTTGAGCGGGTTGGATGGAATGGGAGCGCCGGGTTTGAAAAAGCCCGGCGCTTTTTCTTTTGTGGCTCATTCAGTTGTCTGGGGTCGGCTTGCAAGGCATTGCTCGGGCGAGCCGCTTTCGGCCTATTTCGATCCTAGAAGACTACTGTTGCGAGGTGACTGCAATGCGGTGCTAGCCTGAAGCGGCTGATCCATCTCTCCACATTTGCCATCCGAAACCAGAAGTTGCTTCAACTGCTGCGCTTGGAAAACATGAAAACCGGTGCAAGACCCATTACCTATTCTGTTTTCAGATGACAGAGATTATTTTGACGATCCGAGCCCGTTGTGCGCAGCCGCCAATGGTGGGTGTCACGCCGTAGGCTTGGCGGGGTTTAATCCTTGAGGTTTACCCCCAGAATTTCCAGTTTTTTGGCATACGAGTCCCTGCGGTTTGCTGCCTTTGCCGCTGTTTCGGTGGCGGCTTGGATGGCCTTGGGCCCTTTGTTGGCCGCCGCTTGGATCAGTCCGAACTTGTGAGCGGCATCTGCCTTGGCCCGCTTGAACGCGGCAATGAGTTCAGCATGTGCAATGGGTGGATTCACGGTGGCTCCCATATCAATCAGCGTCGTGATTCTTAAATTTTGACGTTGGTTCGAAGCAAGGCTGTTCTCAATTCGCGCGTGGCCGGTTTGGAGACATCCACCTTTTGAACCGCCAGGTCGAACGAAGAGCCTGGCTTGATGCTGGTGGGCAATATCTTTTTGGCTGGAAGCTTGGCAGGGTAGGTGCCTTGACCTGGACACATGCGAACGGAAAACCCGAATTCTTCGAGCAGGCCTTTTGCATACAGCTCCGCCAATTGGTGAAACGATACGAAGGTGGAGCGTTTTACGTCTTTGAGTCCTGGCTGGCTGACGTCGCGAACGAGCTCGAATTTGCCCAGTGAATCGCGCTGTGTATCGGTAAAAGGATGCAGCAAGAAAGTCTGACGAACGCCATCCTTTTTGGACACCAAAGTGTGCTCGACGGCTATATCGGTTAACAGCATATTTTTTTCTAGCTCCGCGAGATGCAGTTGGCACGGCGGCACCAGCCGACGTACCACCCCAAGTCGCAGATTTCGTTTTCAAACCCCGTTACCGGGGAGCCAATGCCCCTTGGGATGCGAAGTGCGCGATGCGGGCAAAAATCACCCGGAGGGCGAGGACTTTAACTGAAGGGCTGCCAATGGCCGATCCCCATGGCGTGGCAAACAGACTGCTTCGGGTCAAAAACTGCCTGCCAATGGTGGTCGGGTGCAAGTCCGAAATCAGCCTGAGGCCGTCCGTCGCGCTGCAGACCATCCATATTGAATAAAAAGTGCTGCTAGCGCTTTCTGGATAAGCGCTAGTAGCTATCAATTTTGAAGTGAACGACCTGGGCGTATTTGCGGCGCTGCCATCACTTCATTTCAAACCGCGCTGATTGCACCTCGCACCCCATCGTCACCTGCGCCAGCGCCCTTGTACTCGGGCTGTGCGAAAGCTGTCCTTGCTCACCTCGGCGGGCTCGCTGTGGCCGCGCTGTTTCGCGCAGCAGAGGCCGCAGTCAGCACTCCCACAGCCCCCAGATTCGTTAGCGATCCCTATTTTTCTTGAGCAATCGCCTCAAATCTCTATAAAACCATATCGCGCAGGCACCCCATGCCGCGTCATCGCCTCTTTCACGGCCTCCACACTCGCGCCTGCAAGTGGGGCCGCCGCCCTCCAGGCGCAAAGAAGTCGGGCTGGTCCCGGCGCAATTTGCCGCTGACGGCCCAGCCGTTGCTGCTCACGGATGCCATGATGCGGCTGGGTTCAGCATCCGGCACTTCCATTAGTCCATCCACCCCCATGCCACTGACATCACCTACCGTCCTCATCCTCGCCTCGGGCCGGGGCGAACGTTTCAAGGCTTCCGGCGGCGCGGTGCACAAGCTTCAAGCCTTGCTGGCGGGTAAGCCAGTGTTGCAACACGCGCTGGATGCCGCACGCGCCAGCGGCTTGCCCTGGCATGTGGAGGATGCCGGGCACCCGGGCATGGGCGATTCGATTGCCGCAGCGGTGCGCGCCACGGCCAATGCGTCGGGGTGGCTGGTGTTGCCGGGCGATTTACCGCTGGTGCAGCCCGCCACGCTGCAGGCCATGGCGCAGGTGCTGGTAGATCAGCGGGCCGTGGTGGCGTGGCCGGAGTTTGCGGGCGAGCGGGGGCACCCGGTGGCGTTTGGGCGGGATTGCCTGGAGGGCTTGCTGGCCTTGTCGGGCGAGAAGGGCGCCGCGCCCGTGGTGCGACACTGGGTGCAGCAGGGGCGCGGGCTGGCGGTGCCCGTGCAGGATGAAGGTGTGGTGAGGGACATTGACACCATGCAGGCCCTGGAGCGGGCCGAGGCGGTGCTGGCGAAGGCGCAGACGCGGCTGGTGCAGCGGGGTGCTGGCGGGAACTGATCCCGAGCGGGTATCTGCCGAAGAAGGTCTCTGCGGATACGTTCATGTCTGGCCCCGGTGGTGGCGACTGCGCAGACCTTGGCGATCTGCGCAGCGGGCTCAGAAGCGGCGCCAGGTGCCCGCAGACTGTGTGCAAATACGGCCATCTGCCATGGTGATGGAGCCTGCGGTTGTCTTTTTGCCATGCCCCGGCGGCGGCGGCGTCGCAGAACCCACTGTCTAGCCTGGGTGTGCGCGGACAGAGCGCGAAGCTTGGGTGCAATGAAAAAAGCCGCTGCAGTGGGCAGCGGCTTGGGGAGGGGGGGGCAGCGGCGGGGCTGCCGGGCGCAGGGCTGGCGCGGTTTACTTGGCTTCAATCACGGCGCAAGCCAGCCGGGGCCCGGCGTTGCCGGTGGGCTGGGTTTTGTAGTCGTCAGGGTCGCGGTGAACGATCAAACCCTTGCCGATGATGTCGTTGGTGGGGCCCGTCAGGCTGATGGAGTGTGACATGAAGCTGAAGGCGGCCACGCCGTACTTGTCGGCCTTGAGGCTGGGCAGGTCGCCCGTGTGGTGTTCGCCCATGCCATGGCTTCCGTGGGGCTTGCCGCCGGGGTTGAAGTGACCGCCGGCGCTCATGCCATCACCGCTGGAGCAATCGCCTTTTTCATGGATGTGAAAGCCGTGCTCTGCGTCGGGCTTGAGGCCACGGATCTCCCCGGAGACGCGCACCCCATCGCCGGATTGCGCAAAGGTCACCCGCCCGCTGGCGGTGTTGCCGCGCGTGGGCTCCAGCGTGGCGCTGGCACGGGCACTGACGTAGGTCGATGCACAGCCCGCCAGGGTCAGCGCAGCAACGGATGAAAACACCCAGAGGGTAAAACGGGTAAAACGAGCTTTCATGACCCACTCTCCTTAAAACGTGGACAGACGAACACAGCACAGCGGCGTGGACGGCCCAAAACTGTGGTGCGCCATCCTATCTGCGCACGCCGCGAACTACACCTCTTTTTTTGCCACCGCGATCAAGCGGGCCAGGGCTTGGTCGTGAATGCCATGCTTGCGCAGCTCGTCATAGGTGGCCTGGGCATAGTCCCGCGTGGTGCCATAACGCCCACAGGCCTGCTCAAAGATGCGGGAAACCTCGTGGTCGGGCAACTCCCCGGTGTGGTTCGGGCTTTTGCGCGACAGGGTGAACGCCAGTGCGCGCACAGGGCCGTCAGGGGTTTGGCAAATGAGCCAGCGCGGGTCGTACACGGCGGTGACCATCTCTCGTTGCCACAGGTTGATCATCACCTGGGGCGCTTGCGCCTTGTCGACGCGAAACACCATGCCTCGGCAGCTGCCGCCGGAGAGCATGCCGAACACCAGGCCCGGGCAATCGGGTGTGCCCCGGTTGATGCGGCTCCACATCTTGAGCGCACGGTGCCATCCGTGGACCTTGGCCGCGCGGCGTTCGGCAAAGTCAAAATCAGGCCGCCAGATGAGCGAGCCATAGCCAAACACCCATAAATCCTGTTCACCACCCCATTCATTCAGGGCGCGCTCCAGCATGGGGGCCGGGTCTCGAAGGGGGGCGGGCAGATTCGTCATGGCTTGACTCTACAATCGAAGGCTTTGTTTCAACATGCCGGGGCTCCGCGATCAGCGGTTTTTTCCCTTGGCGCCACCATTTATACGAGGGTTTCTCATGTCCGACGACGACAGCCAAGAACGTTTTGCACTCGGCTTCCTGTTTGCGCTGATTGCGCTGGTGATCTCAGTGGTGGTTGGTAGTGTGGTGGTCAAGAGCCTTGGCCGCGCAACGCCCGCCAAAGCCGAAGTGGTGGCCAGCGACGCACCCGTGGTGACGTCTGCAGATTCGGGCGCTCCGGTGACCACCGACGATGCCGCCAGCGTGCGCGTAGAAAACGGTGTGGTGAAGTTCTACTTTGCCACCGCCAAGGCCGAACTCGCTGCGGGCGCCAACGAAGCCCTGGCCGATGTGGTCAAGGGTGTGGCCGAAGGCAAGAAGGCTGTGATCTCTGGCTTCAACGACGCCACGGGCGACGCCGCCTTGAACGCCGAACTGTCCAAGCAGCGCGCCTTCGCCGTGCGTGATGCACTCAAGGGCCTGGGCGTTGCTGAAGACAAGGTCGAACTGAAGAAGCCTGAGGATACGACGGCCAACGGCAGCGACGCAGAAGCCCGCCGGGTGGAAGTCACCCTGAGCGCCGAGTGATAAAAGGCCTGCTCCAATCGATAAAAAACCCGGCTTGGCCGGGTTTTTTTATACATAAAAATAGCCGCAAGTGCTTATTGCAAAAGCGCCAGCAGCTATCTAATTGATAGTATTCAGCAGTTACCGCAGGCCCGCGCCGCCCGTGCCCTCTGCACGCTGGATCAACTCGATCTTGTAGCCATCCGGGTCCGTCACAAACGCAATCACCGTGGTGCCGCCTTTGACGGGGCCCGCCTCGCGCGTGACGTTGCCACCCGACGCCTTGATCTTTTCGCAGGCAGCATAGGCGTCGGGCACACCCAGCGCGATGTGGCCATAGGCCGTGCCCATGTCGTAGCTCTCGGTGCCCCAGTTGTAGGTGAGCTCGATCTCGGCCTGGCCGGGGTTGCCACCCTCAAAGCCCAAAAAGGCCAGCGAGTATTTGTACTCGGGGTTTTCGGACTGGCGCAGCAGTTGCATGCCCAGCACCTGGGTATAGAAGTCAATCGAGCGTTGAAGATTGCCAACGCGCAGCATCGTGTGGAGGAATTTCATCCTTTCGATTGTGCAGGCAAGTCGAAAACCAGGCATGTGGTGGTGGCGTGGGCATACAGCGTGCCGTCGGGGCCGACCAGCCGCGCCTCGGCCGTGGCCAGCTGGCGGCCGCTGTGGATCACGCGGCCCTCGGCGCGCACACGCTGCACCTTGGGCGTGATGGCCTTGACCAGGTTGATGCCCAGCTCGGCTGTGGTGTAGCCGCGCCCAGGCAGCATGCGGGTATGGATGGCGCAGCCCAGGGCCGAGTCCAACAAGGTGGCAAACCAGCCGCCGTGCACGGTACCCATCGGGTTCAGGTGTTCCGCGCGGGGCGTGCCCTGGAAGATGGCTGAGCCTTCGCCCACTTCCACGATCAAGAAGTCCAGCGTCTTGGCAATGGGAGCGTATGGCAGCTCGCCGCGCAACATGGCCTGCATTTGCTCCAGACCACTCAGATGGGCGATCTGTTCACGCCGGGCCACGCCTGGGCCTGGGCCGGCGTCCAGCGTGGCGAGAATGTCGCGCTCTTGCGCCAGCCAGTGTTCGAGGTGGTTGTGTTGGGTCATGGGGTTTCCTCGTGAATCGTGTGTTCGAAATGATATTGTTGCATATGCAATGATTGTAGGTACAATTAAATGCATGCAAGCCGATACACCCATCCTTGATCCTGCCGTCTCCATGGCCACCACGGTGCTGCCGCAAGGCTGCACCAACTTCAAGCTGCGCCAATTGATGCGCCGTGTGGCACACCACTATGACGCCGAGATGGCGAAATGTGGGCTCAAGACCACGCAGTATTCGCTGCTGTCGCATGTGGTGTCGTTGGGGCCCATTCGTCCCGGCGACCTGGCCGTGGCCATGAAAATGGACGCTTCCACACTGACCCGCAACCTACGCCCGTTGGTAGACGCGGGCTGGGTCACGCTGCAAGCGGGGGCCGATGCGCGCAGCCGCCTGGTGCACATCACCGATGCAGGCCGCGACAAGCGAGCCGAAGCAAAGCGTCACTGGAAGGCCGCGCAACTGGCGTTGAACGAATCCCTGGGCGCCGACCGAGTGCAGGCGTTGCACGTACTGGTGGACGACTCGCTCGCGCTGTTGGCCGCATTGCCCACGCAGGAGACTGGCCATGACGACTGACACGTCTTCATCCACCGCGCCCGCCGCCAAGCCCGCTGCGCCGCTGGCTTTGTGGCTGGTGCTGTTGGCGGCAGCTGGGGCCTTTGCGCTCACCATGGGCACGCGCCAGACCATGGGTTTGTTCCTCTCGGCACTCAATACGTCAACGGCCTTGGGTATTGGCAGCATCAGTCTGGCGTTTGCCTTTGGACAACTCTGGTGGGGCTTGACGCAGCCTTTTGCCGGGGCCGTGGCCGACCGCATTGGCACAGGCCGCGTGATCTTGCTGGGTGTGGCGCTGGTGGCGCTGGGCACCTTCATCACGCCCTACATGACGACCACGGTGGGCCTTATCTTTGCCATTGGTGTGCTGGCAGCTGGTGGTGCAGGCATGGCAGGCCCATCGGTGCTGATGGCGGCCACAGCGCGGCTGGTGCCAGCGCACAAGCGCGGGTTGGCCAGCGGCATCGTGAATGCAGGCGGGTCTTTTGGGCAGTTTGTGATGGCGCCTATCGCCATTGGCCTCACTGCTGCGGTCGGCTGGGCCAGTGCCATGCAGTGGCTGGGTGTGCTGGTGCTGTTGGCGCTGCCTGCGGTGTGGGTGCTACGGGGTAACTCCAACGCTTTGGCGGCGCAGGCCGCAGCGGCATCGGGCCAGAAGGCACTGAGCGCCCGCGAGGCCATTGCCCAGGCGCTGGCCACGCCCAGCTACCGGTATCTGGCAGCGGGTTTTTTGGTGTGCGGTTTTCACGTGGCGTTCTTGGCAACGCATTTACCCGGTGTGATCGCCGCGTGTGGCCTGCCACCCGAAATTGGTGGGTGGTCATTGGCCATGATCGGGCTGTTCAACATTGTGGGCAGCCTTGCCATGGGTTGGGCTGTAGGGCGCTGGCGCATGAAGTCGCTGCTGTCGCTGCTGTACGCCACGCGGGGCCTGGCGGTGCTGATCTTTCTCTTTGCACCCAAGACACCGGCCGTGATGCTCATCTTTGCCGCCGTGATGGGTGTGACCTTCTTGTCCACCGTGCCCCCCACGGTGGGCCTGGTCGCCAAGATGTTTGGCACATCCAATATGGCGATGCTGTTTGGCATCGTGATGCTGGCGCACCAGATCGGCGGGTTCTTTGGCGCCTATTTGGGCGGTAGCGTGTTCCAGGCCACGGGCAGCTATGACTGGGTTTGGTACATCGACATCGTGCTGGCCGTGGGTGCGGCCCTGGTCAACCTGCCGATACGTGAAGCCCGGCTGCCACGCCAGGCCGCAACCGCCGCATAGGCCAATCCTTTGTCCATCCGACTCCATGGAAGCGCACTCGCCATGACCGATATTCACGCCAGCACCGGCCTTTCTGCCCCACGCCTACCAAGCTTGTACCTGGATGACCTGTCCGTGGGCGACCAGTTCACAAGCGGCGAACACGCCATGGACGAGGCCCAGATCAAGTCCTTTGCCGCGCAGTTTGACCCGCAACCCTTCCACCTGGACGACGCCGCAGCCCGTGCCACGTTGTTCGGCGGTCTGGCGGCCAGCGGTTGGCACACGGCGGCGGTCACCATGCGCCTGCAGGTGAGTAGCGGCTTGCCCATTGCCGGCGGCATTGTTGGGGCAGGGGGCGAACTGAGCTGGCCCAGGCCCACGCGCGCATCGGATGTGCTGCATGTGGTGAGTGAAGTCGTGCAGATTGCGCCCTCCAGGTCCAAGCCCGACCGCGGCATGGTGACGGTGCGTAGCGAAACGCGCAATCAGCACGGCGACGTGCTGCAGATAGCGACCGTGCGCATCGTCGTGCCCCGCAAATCTGGCGATAGCGGCACGGAGGCCGCATGACCCAACAAGCCCTGAACCCACGCACCCGCATGCTGCTGGAGGCGCCCATCGCGCCCACATTGCTGCGGCTGGCGGCACCCAACGTCCTGGTCATGCTGGCGCAAGCGGGGGTGGGACTGATCGAGACCTATTTTGTTGGCAAGCTGGGCACCGATGCCCTCGCTGGCATGGCGCTGGTGTTTCCGGTGGTCATGCTCATGCAGATGACGTCTGCGGGCGCCATGGGCGGCGGCATTGCATCGGCCATCGCCCGGGCGTTGGGGGCGCGCAGGCGGGAAGACGCCGACGCGCTGGTGCTGCATTCACTGGCCATTGCGGCGGTGTTCTCCATGATCTTTACGGTGGGGGTGGTGGGAGGAGGGCGCTGGCTCTACACCCACATGGGCGGCAAGGGCGGGGCGCTGACGGCCGCATTGATCTATTCCAACTGGGTGTTTGCGGGCGCCTTTCTGGTGTGGTTGTTCAACACGCTGTCGGCCGTGATTCGCGGAACCGGCAACATGGCGGTGCCCGCCTATGTCACGGTGGTGGGCGCTTTTGTACTGGTGCCGTTGTCACCACTCTTGATCTTTGGCTGGGGGCCCGTGCCGGGCCTCGGGATTGCGGGAGGTGCGATGGCCTTGATGGCGTACTACCTGGTCGGCAGCCTGGTGCTGGCGGCGTATCTGTGGTCGCCGCGCAGCCTGCTGCAGCCATCACTCAAACACATCCGGTTTCGCTGGGCTTTGTTCAAGGACATCTTGCGGGTGGGTCTGGTGGGCACCGTGTCCACCGTCGCAACCAATGTGGCCATTGGCGTCACCACAGCGCTGGTGGGTGGGTTTGGCACCGCCGCCATTGCGGGGTATGGCACCGCATCGCGGCTTGAGTATTTGTTGGTGCCGCTGGTGTTTGGGCTGGGGGCACCGTTGGTGGCGATGGTCGGCACGTGTATTGGCGCCGGTCAGCGTGAGCGGGCGCTGCGCGCTACCTGGATCGGTGCAGGCATTGCGTTTGCAATGACCGAAGGCATTGGCCTGTGGGCTGCCACCTTTCCGGGGGCGTGGCTTTCTCTCTTCAACAGCGATCCCGCGATGCTGGAGGCTGGGTCGCAGTATCTGCGCGCCGTCGGGCCGGTGTATGGATTTTTCGGCCTGGGCCTGGTGCTTTACTTTGCCTCGCAAGGGGCGGGGCGTTTGCTTTGGCCCGTCATCGGCAACATCGTCCGCTTGGCGGTTGCTGTGACGGGCGGGTGGCTGGCACTGCGCGCGGGTGGCGGCCTTGCGGCGGTGTTTGCCGCCCAAGCCGTGGCGCTAGGGCTGTATGGCGTGGTCAACGCCTGGGCTATTTCGGGTGGTGCGTGGTTCGGCTCGGTCGGCTGGCCGCGCAGTACGGCGGGGCTGCTGCGGCGCATGCCGCAAGCGTAAAAATGTGGTGAAAATGGCTTCTAGCGCTTATGCAGAAAACGCTAGTAGCTATCAATTCAGTAGTATCTCAAGGGGTTACACCGGAACGGTGTAGTTCAGCGTCATACGCCCGCCATCCACGGTCACGATCTCGCCGGTTACATAGCTGGCGGCATCGCTGGCCAGCCAAGCCACCACATCGGCAATTTCTGAGGGCTCGCCCAGGCGCTTCATCGGCGTGCGGCTCATGATCTTGTTTTTCGCTTCATCACTGGTCAGTACGGCCTTGGCCGCCAGTTCCGTTGCAATGGTGCCTGGCGCGACCGCGTTCACGCGGATGTTCTTGTCTGCCAATGCCAGAGCCATCACGCGCGTAAGCTGGTTGATGCCGCCTTTGCTGACGTTGTAGCTGGAGATGTTGGGGATGGTCAGCACGCCGTTGACCGAGCTCATGTTGACGATGGAGCCGCCACCCGAAGCCACCATGGCCCGCGCCACGGCTTGGCCCACCAGGAACGAACCTTTGAGGTTGACCCGCAGCACAGCGTCGAAGTCGGCCTCGGTGACGTCCAGAAAGTCTGCAGCGCGAAAGATGCCCGCGTTGTTCACCAGCACATCGATTCGCCCGTGCGCTGCCAGCGTCTGTGCCACAAGGGCATCTACCTGGGTTTTGTCACCCACGTCGCAATGCACGTACAACGCGCCCAAAGCTTGGGCCAGCGTCTGTCCATGCGCATCGTCCACATCCACAATGACGACCTTGGCGCCTTCAGCAACAAACCGCCGAACGCAGGCCTCGCCAATGCCTTGTGCGCCACCGGTAACGACGCAAACTCGACCTTGGTGGCCGAAATGGATGGAAGATGTGGAAGGTGCAGTGGTGGATATCGTCATGGGCATGGATGGTAGCGGCTTGATGCAGGTGCTGGCAGTTGGGGTAGCGATGGGATTGGCGTCAAGGAGCAGCAGAAGTCGGCCGGCAGATGTGTTAGCTGGTGTTCTCTGACAACCTCATGTGACTAGATACGATGTATATTATGTAAAATACAAAACGCATAAATTGAGGCGTGTTTCTCGTGTTCTCGGTTGCATGAGGTAATTCGCTGGACAAGTTCGCGGACCCCACTGCAAGTCGTTGATCTGAGTGCCCCCGGGCCATGACAGCAGCGCGACAGAAGTAGTCTCAGCCGAGCGGCTGAAAATCCGGAGGCTGTGCTGACGTAGCGACTGGCGGCCCCAATTTGCTTTTGGGCCACCCCTTACCACATCAAATAGAGGCCGATCTAGCGTTTGGCCTTCCGAACCCTCGCGCGCCGGATTGTTTCTTCGGCTTGAGCGGGGGGAAATCGGTCCCGCAACTCATTGAGAACAGCGAGCATGTCATTGTTTCGCTCATCGAACTTGGCCTGAAGGCTTTTTGCCTCGTCGCGGGCAGACTGCAGTTCCTGGGAGAGGCTCGCTTTTTCAACCTGCAGGGCGCCGACGTGGGCGTCGAGTTCGCGGGCCCTATCCATTGCCTCGACCAGGACCTTGGCGGCCTTTCTGTTATCACCCTCGAGTTGCAACGCCAATCGCTTGGACTCCTGGCGTGCCCGATCAACTTCCGCGTTGAGTCTGCGTTCCTGTGCCTGGGCGCGGTCTTCAAGCCGTGATCGCTCAGATTGGTGTTCCGCGTCCTTGGTCTCTTGGCGGCGCCGATCTGCCTCCAAAGCCTGGCGTAGCTGTGCGCCCTCGGAGCGTGCGGCGTCCAGCATCTGTTGGCAGATCAGGAGTTGCTGCTGAAGCTCCTGGGCTTGACGGCTCAGTTCGGCGATCTGGGCATCCCGAGCCGTCATGGCTACCGCATAGGCCTCGCCACGGTCGTCGAGGCGCTGCTTCTCCCGCGCCAGCTCCTCTTCGGCATGGTGCAGCGCTTCTGCCTGTACCTCTAATTCCACGCGAGCTTGCGTGAATTGGGCGGCCGCACGCTCGTCCGCATGCTGCGTCGCCCTTCCCCACAAGGTTTTCGCTGCCCGGAGGACGGGGGGCGGTAAAGCAGTTTCAGCTTCTGCCGCCGGGTCTTCCTGCTCCGCAGGCCCCTTCAGGCGGCGAGCCAAAGAACCGTACCAGGCGTCGAGCATTGGCCCCACTGTGTTCGGGGATCCGCGACCGAGCTGTTGCCGCACGCGCTCAATCGTTGGTCGCTCTCCCAGGCTGAGAACGGCATCAGCTGCCGCCCAGACATCCTCCTGCTGCACCCCACGTGGCCCTCGGACAATTTTTGGCTGCATCCCATACTCCACTGAATTATTGCTAACGATAATTTATAGTTATCGCGACTTATTTATATAATATGTTGTAAACAATACATCATATGTATTTTTTCTAAAAAATTTGGTGCCTCAACCTGTGCTTTCGTCATGCGCCTGCCATCTCTAAGAAATGTTCCCGCCCTCGAGCCATCTTCCTTGTCGCAGGTGACGGCGCAGGCCGTCGAAGATCTGATGCGCGAAGGTGAGTCGGCGAACACGCTGGCTAGCTATCGGTCTGCATTGCGCTACTGGGCTGCCTGGTTTGGTCTCCGGTATGGCCAGGCGATCACGCTGCCCCTGCCGGCGAATGCCGTGCTGCAGTTCGTCGTTGATCACGCGCAGCGCACCACCGCAGATGGCTTGGTCCACGAGCTGCCACCAGCCATCGACCTGGCGTTGGTGGATGCCGGATTCAAGGGGAAACCAGGGCCGATGGCGCTCAATACCTTGATCCACCGGATCGCAGTGCTGTCCAAGGCCCATCAGCTGCGCGAGCTGCCAAATCCCTGTCAGGATCCAAAGGTCCGCGAGTTGTTGGCCAAGACGCGCAGGGCATATGGCAAACGTGGCGCCGTCCCGCAAAAGAAGGATGCCCTGACTAAAGACCCGCTGATGGCGGTTGTGGACACCTGCGATGACACGCTGAAGGGCATGCGCGACCGCGCCCTGCTCTTATTTGCGTGGGCGTCTGGAGGTCGCCGCCGGTCTGAAGTGGCTGGAGCAGGCATGAAAAACCTCCGGCGCTTGGGGCCAAGCAGCTTCACTTACACCCTCGCCTACTCCAAAAGCAATCAGACTGCGGCTGAGCGGCCCGAAAATGTGAAACCGCTGGAAGGCATCGCGGGGGAGGCGCTGCAGGCGTGGTTAACGGTTTCGGGCATCGAAGAAGGCGCGATTTTTAGGCAGGTCAGGAAAGGTGGACACCTCGGAGGGCCGCTCTCCCCCGCTTCGGTGCGGGATATTGTTCGAGATCGAGCAAAGCTTGCCGGTCTGCCGGAGGTGTTTTCTGCCCACTCGCTGCGGTCTGGGTTTGTGACTGAAGCCGCAGTCCAGAAGGTGCCACTAGCGGACACCATGGCGATGACGGGGCATCGAAGTGTTGCCAGCGTTGTAGGCTACTACCGCCCATCCAAAGACAATCCCGCTGCAAAGCTGCTTTGATGGATTGCGTGGAGGGTTTTCCCATTGGCGGCTTGAGAGCGCAAGCTGAAGTCTGGCGATGTGCCTGGATGCCCAGGTCGTGAGTGGAAAACGGCCGTCGCATTTGGCGCCTGCATCTCGATTGCCGTGTGGGACACGGTGATACACCAACGGCACAAAGAAGGCGCATCACCCGAACCTCCCTCCTATATCCCTGCCCTTTCGCGGGACCTCGTCGGAGAGGGAGGCAAGTCAGGGTAACACTGAGTGAGTAACGCCGCCTGATGGGGGTCAAGGCCCTCGGCCAACGTACGGCGGTCAGGTCCAACTCGGAGCAATTCAATGCCGTCCAAAGGACTATTGGCTGGGCTGCATGGCTACAGCCATCCAAATCATCGCGCCAGCGCACTCCGGCAAACACTCAGGCCTGCGCGCCCAACGGTTTGCGCGCCATCTGAAATGCAGCACTGGCCACCGAGTCACGCTCCAACCGGCGCGCGATGTTGCCGCAGACCAGGTCACACAAGGCATCCACGGACTCGTCAGTCAGTCGGTAGAACACGCTTGTTCCGCGCCCTTCACGGGTGACCAGACCATGTTTGGTCATTAGCGACAAGTGCCGCGAAATATTGGCCGCTGTGTATCCGCATTGCAGTGCCAGATCCCCCACATTTTTCTCTCCGCTGCGTAGCAAATTGAGGATGCGCAACCGAGTGGGTTCGGCAAGAACCTGAAAGTAGGAGGCAACCTGCTCTAGGGCTTCTGGGGGCATCTCTTTCATCGCTGGATCTCCGTGCATTGGTGTCTCCAATAATACATTATTGACTAATTAGCTGATTGGCTAAATAATCAATTGCACAAGAATTCTACGGAGCTACCCATGAAGTCCTTGATCCTGTTGATCGCAGCGCTCTCCTTGGCCATGACAGGCGCGTGGGGCGCCAGCGACAACACTGCACAGCCGGTCACCACCTTTACGGTCAAGCCCGCGACTGCCCAGTTGTCGAGCAGCGTGAACGCCCAGGTCGAAGCCGTGCGGGATGCCACCCTCTCCGCCCAGGTGCAAGGCGCAGTGGTCAGCCTGTCTGCCAAGGCGGGCGACCGCGTCACGGCGGGTCAGGAGTTGGCGCGCATTGATGCCCGCGCGGCGCAGCAGAACGCTGCTGCCAGTGCGGCCCAAGCGGACGCTGCCCGTGCCACCCTTCAAGTTGCCACCAAGGAATACGAACGCCAGAAACAGCTCTTTGAGAAGCAATACATCAGCCAAGCAGCACTGGAGCGGGCTGAAGCCCAGTGGCGCGCAAGCCAGTCGCAAGTACAGGCCCTCCTGGCACAAGCGGGCGCTGCAGCCACGCAGTCCGGCTTCTACGTCATCAAGGCGCCTTTTTCAGGCGTGGCGGGCGATGTGCCCACCACGCTGGGTGACATGGCCATGCCCGGAAAAACGCTTTTGACGGTGTACGACCCCTCGCTGATGCGCGTATCGGCCGCGTTGGGGCCGCAACAGGCTGCCGTGCTGCGAGAGGCAGGCGGCGCCGGCCTAACGGTGGAAATCCCTGGCCTCTCTACGCCACGTATCACGGTGCAGGCATCCAAGGTGCAAGTGCTGCCTACGGTCGATGCGCAGAGCCACACCGTGCAGGTGCGCGTGGAACTCCCGCCCAGCGTGGTAGGCGCAGCGCCCGGCATGTTCGCCCGCCTTTGGCTGGACGCAGGCAAGAGCGCGGATGCCCCAGACAGCGCGGCCACAGGCGCACTGCTGGTTCCAGCCAGCGTGGTGGTTCGCCGCGCCGAAATGACGGGGGTCTATGTGCTGGACGATCACGGCCGCCCCTTGCTGCGGCAGGTACGACTGGGGCGCCCTGCGGGCGACATGGTCGAAGTGTTGAGTGGGGTCCGCGCGGGCGACCGCATTGCCACTCAGCCCCAGGCAGCAGGCAAGGTGCGCTGACATGGCCGCCCCTCATCGTCCTCCGCTCGGGATCTCCGGCCGCATCGCAGCCCTTTTCCAGAACGCGCAAATCACACCACTGCTGGCCGTCGTTGCATTTTTGCTCGGCGTATTTGCGGTGCTGGTCACGCCCCGCGAGGAAGAGCCGCAGATTGACGTCACGATGGCCAATGTCATTGTTCCGTTCCCGGGTGCATCCGTGTCCGACGTGGAAGAGATGATTGCCATACCGGCGGAACAGGTGTTGTCGCAGATGCAAGGCACGGAGCACGTCACCTCAGTGTCGCGCCCCGGCATGGCCGTGATGACGGTGCAATTCAAGGTGGGTGTGCCTCGCACGGAAGCCCTGGTTCGCCTGCACAACACCTTGCGCACCAATGCCGACTGGCTACCCAGGGGCCTGGGGGCCATGGACCCGATCATCAAACCCAAAGGGATCGACGATGTTCCCGTGGTGACCCTCACCTTGCACAGCCGCGACGCCACCTCCGGCGCCTTTGCGCTGGAGCGCGTGGCGCACAGCCTGGAGGCCGAGATCAAGCGCGTGCCTGGCACCCGCGAAGTGCAGACATTGGGAGGGCCCGGCCGCGCCGTGCTCGTGCGCATCGACACCAACCGCATGGCGGCCTCAGGCACCACGGTGGACGATTTGAGCCGGGCCTTGCAGTCGGCAAACATGGGCATGCCTGTGGGCGAACTGCTGGGAGGTGACCGGTCGATCCAGCTAGACAGCGGCCCATTTTTGACACGCGCCGATGAAGTGGCCGATCTCATGGTGGGCGTGCGATCTGGCAAGCCTGTCTTTTTGAGAGATGTCGCCGATGTACAGGATGGCCCCCTGCCCGCAAGCCGCTATGTCTGGCACGGCGTGCCCCGGCGCTCGGTGGATAGCGATGCAGCCGCCTCGCAGAGCACCGTAGACGAATACCCGGCCGTCACCCTCGCGATCACCAAGAAGGCCGGAGAGAACGCTATCGACGTCGCCAACGCCGTGATGCAACGGGTCAAACAGTTGCACAACACGGTGATTCCAGAAGGCGTGGAGGTAACGGAAACCCGCAATTACGGTGCGACTGCCAATGACAAGGCCCAGAAGCTCATCCAAAAACTGCTGTTTGCCACAGCATCCGTGGTTGCGCTGGTGTTCCTCGCCCTCGGTCGACGCGAGGCTGCCATCGTGGGCGTGGCCGTAGTGCTAACGCTCACAGTGACATTGTTTGCATCCTGGGCCTGGGGCTTCACGCTCAACCGTGTATCGCTGTTTGCGTTGATATTTTCCATTGGCATCCTCGTGGACGATGCCATTGTGGTGGTAGAGAACATCCACCGACACCAGCACCTGCATCCCGGTAGCAGCCTCCGGGAGATCATTCCACACGCGGTGGATGAAGTGGGTGGCCCCACCATTTTGGCAACCTTCACCGTGATTGCTGCTCTGTTGCCGATGGCGTTCGTGAGTGGTCTCATGGGCCCTTACATGAGCCCTATCCCGATCAACGCCAGCATGGGCATGCTGCTGTCGCTCGCCGTGGCCTTCATCATCACCCCCTGGCTGGCCCGTTTGTGGATGAAAGAAAACACGGCGCATCCGCAAGGGCATACCGCCCCGGTGCACAGCGGCCTGAGCGCGCGCATTGCACCCCTGTTTGAACGTGTTTTCAGCCCTATGCTGGATGACCGCCAAGGAAAAAGCAACCGGCGTTGGCTGGCCCTGGGCGTGGCCGCGCTCATCGCCTTGTCGGTCGCCTTGCCGGTGCTCGGCTGGGTGCAGCTCAAGATGCTGCCATTCGACAACAAGTCCGAGTTCCAGGTTGTGGTGGACATGCCCGCAGGCACGCCAGTGGAGCGCACTGCCGCCGTGTTGCACGAGTTGGGCGCCCAACTTGCCACGGTGCCTGAGGTGACCGACTACCAGGCTTACGCGGGTCTCTCAGGGCCCATCAACTTCAACGGCCTGGTGCGCCAGTACTACCTGCGGACTGGTGGCGAAGTCGGAGACATCCAGGTCAATCTGGTCGATAAACATCACCGCAATGACAAAAGCCATGCGATTGCCATGCGGGTGCGGCCGGCCTTGCAAGAGATCGGCAAGCGCCATGGCGCCAATGTGAAAGTGGTGGAAGTGCCTCCTGGCCCGCCCGTGCTGTCGCCCATCGTGGCCGAGGTCTACGGGCCCGACGCCAACGGGCGTCGCGAAGTGGCTCACGCCGTGCGCGCAGCGCTAGCGGGCACCGACGGCATTGTGGACGCGGACGACAGCAGCATTGCAGACGCCCCCCGCAAGCTGCTCATCGTTGACCGACGCAAGGCCGCGCTGCTCGGAATTTCTCAGCAGACCATCGTCAGCACGCTGCACACAGGACTCAGTGGCGAAGCCGCCACATGGCTGCGCGACGCCAGCAAGTACCCGGCAGCCGTGTTCGTGCAGTTGCCTGCCGAAAGCCATGGCGACATGGAGGCTCTTTTGAGGCTGACGGTGCGAGGCTCTCAAGGCCAACTGGTGCCCATCCGCGAACTGGTGACCGTGAGCGACACATTGCGCGAACAGCCGGTGCACCACAAGGATCTGTTGCCAGTGAACTATGTGGTGGCCGACATGGCGGGCCGTGTGGACAGCCCGCTCTATGGCATGTTCCAGGCGCGTGGCGCAATTTCCCGCATCGTGGCGCCAGATGGCGGATCGGTTCAGGAGTATTTCGTGCGCCAGCCCGCTGATGCACTGCGGGGATACGCAGTCAAATGGGATGGAGAGTGGCAGATCACGTTTGAAACCTTCCGCGACATGGGAGCGGCCTACGCCGTGGGCCTGATCCTGATCTATCTGTTGGTCGTCGCGCAGTTTGGCTCCTATCTCACGCCGCTCATCATCATGGCGCCCATTCCGCTCACCATCATCGGCGTGATGCCGGGCCATGCGCTACTGGGTGCGCAGTACACAGCGACCAGCATGATCGGGATGATTGCCTTGGCGGGCATCATTGTGCGCAACTCCATCCTGCTCGTGGACTTCATCAACCTGCAGGTGCGTGAGGGCGTGCCCCTCAAGACCGCCATCATCCATTCCGCCATCACCCGGGCGCAGCCCATTGTGCTGACGGGGCTGGCCGCCATGATCGGCGCATTTTTCATCCTCGACGACCCGATCTTCAATGGCCTTGCCATTTCGCTGATTTTCGGCATTTTTGTGTCTACCGTGCTGACACTGGTGGTGATTCCCACCCTGTATTACGCAGCGTACCGCGACCGCAGCGTGGACGAATCCGGGCCTGCCCGCGTACGCCATGGTTGACCACGTACACCACGATGAAATCGGCCCATTGAGTGTGTCCATCCATGAAAGTGCATGCAAGTACATCAGCCCGCTGCTGGACATCACCCATCTGCAAGTGGCCCAACCCCGTGAAGGCAGAGAGTGACGACCCGCCCCTTTTTTCTCTATTTTTGTGTTTGATGAACAAGGAAACACCATGACAACCTGGCAAATCGTGCGCGTGGTCGCAGGCACTTTCATCCTGCTTTCTCTCGCGTTGGGCGTTCCTGGCAGCCCTGTTTTCGTCAGCCAGTGGTGGCTCGCGTTCACAGCGTTCGTGGGCGTGAACCTGCTGCAAAGCGGGGTGACCCAATGGTGTCTGATGGAGTCCATTTTGCGCAAACTGGGTGTGCAACCAGGTTGCTGAGGAAGACAACACCATGCGCCAATCTCTTCTGATTGCGGCCTTGCTGGCCAGCGGCATGAGCGCCACGCAGGCGGCAGATTTGCGCGACGCCTGGCTGGCCGCTAGGCAGCAGCATCCCGATATGGCTGCGGCAGCCGCCACACGCGCCGCTGGCGAAGCGCGCCGCCTGCAGGCAGATCGATTGTGGAACCCGACCGTGATAGCCCAAGGCGCGACCGGCGCAATGGGATCGAGAACCTCTGCCCAAGGAGCCGCTTTTTCCATGCCCGGAACGCCACAGACCTCTGGGGTGGGTTTTGACACCTCGGTGAACAGCGGCCCCGGTGCGCGGTGGGCCGTAGAGGCACGCATGCCGCTCTACAACCCCGAGCGCAGTGCGCAAGGGCAGCAGCTGCGGCTGTCCGCCGACCTGGCCGAGATACAGGCGGCCTCCGTGCAACAACAGCTGATGCTGCAAACGGCCCAACGGTATTTCGCTGCGGTCCTGTCGCAACAACAATACGCATTACTGCTTCGCCAGCAGGAAGCCACCGACCGCGCCTTGAAAGAGGCACAGGACCGCTTCACTCTTGGTGACTCGCCGGTGACGGATGTACGCGAAGCCGAGGCCCGCGCGCTGGCCAACGTCGCACAGACCCAGGCGGCCCAGGTGGAGATGCAGATGGCGCAGCAGGCCCTGGCCCAAACCACGGGCTGGAACCCCGCGCAGCTGCCGCCTCTGCAACTGCCCACGCCGTCTGGCAACGAAGCGCAGCACAACGCTGATACCCAATCACTCGCTGCCCTGCCCCACTGGCTTGACCTTGCTGCACGGGACAACCTGCAGGTGCGCATGCAAGCGCAGGCACTTGCACTGGCCGAGCAAGAGGCGGCCAAAGCCACACGCTCAGCCAGTACCAAGGTCGACTTGGTGGCACAAGCCGGTGGGGATCACCTTTCGGGATCGGGCCGATGGGGTTCTGCCAGCAACGCTGCGCGCCAGTACATGGTGGGGGTACAGATCCAGGTGCCGCTGTACACCGGTGGGCAATTGGATGCCCGGCATCAAGAACTGCTGCGCCTACAAGACAAGGCACAAGCCGACCTCGACAGCGCACGGCTTTCCGTTGCCCAGCAGGTGCACACCACGTGGCTGCAACTGCAAGCCGGCGCATCACGAAGCCAGGCCCTGGAGTCAGCACGCCGGGCGGCTCAGGTTCGACTGGAGGCTACCCAACTGGGCAGGCAGGTCGGAGACCGCACCACACTGGACCTCTTGCAAGCTCAAAATGACGCCATGCAGGCGCAATCGCACCTGCTTGAGCACAAGGCACGCATGGCGCAAGCACGCCTGCAAATGCTGGCGCTTGCAGACCAGTTGGACGAAGCCGCCTTGCAATCCGCCACCGATGCCGCCCAATCCCTGGCGCCAATCCGCCCTTGAATCCCCCGCCTCTCCCAGCGTCGTCATCGCCCCACGCGTTTTCACATTCAAGGCCACAACCATGACCCCTGCAAACAAACCCCGAATGCCTCTGGTCGTTGATGTCCGTTCGCCCGGCGAATTTGCATCCGGCCATGTGGCCGGTTCCATCAACCTGCCCCTGGACAGCCTTGCGCAACAAGCGTCTGACGCATTGCCGCAGCGTGACGTGCCCATGGTGTGCTGCTGCCTTTCGAGTGCGCGCTCAGCGATGGCTGTCCAGTGGCTGCAAGGCCAAGGCTGCAGCCAGGTCTCGAACGGCGGCAGCGTGGGCAGCGCAGCCCTGAAACTGGGGCGCTCTATCGAGCGAGACTGATGGCATCAGGGCGTGTGGCAATTCCCATTGCTGTGCCTACGCTGTGCCTATCGAGAATGAAGCAGGAAACAACCAATGAATCCCCAAATACAAGCCTTCTTTGACGAAGCGACGTGGACTGTGGGCTATGTGATTTTTGACAAGCCCGGCGGCCACTGTGCGTTGGTCGACTCCGTGCTCGACTACGACCCGAAATCAGGCCGAACACGCACACACGGTGCAGATCGTTTGGTGGATTTCGTTCAGGACCAGAGGTTGTCCGTGCAGTGGATTCTGGAAACCCACGCCCATGCCGACCACCTTTCAGCTGCGCACTATCTGCGCAGCAAGCTGGGCGGAAATATCTCCATTGGCGCGGCCATTACACAGGTGCAAGCAGTCTTCAAGGACATCTTTCACCTGGAGCCCGCATTCCATCCTGACGGCAGCCAGTTTGACCAACTGTTGCACGACAACGAGGTGTTCCACATCGGCCCACTTGAAGCCAGGGCGTTGGCCGTGCCAGGGCATACACCGGCATGCATGGCCTACCAGGTAGGAGATGCTGTGTTGGTAGGCGACACTTTGTTCATGCCTGACGTAGGCACTGCACGCTGTGACTTTCCGGGCGGCAATGCCAAGACCCTGTTCCAGTCCGTGCGCAGGCTGCTCAGTTTGCCTGCTCAGACCCGTCTTTTCATGTGCCACGACTATCCCCCCGCAGGGCGTGCACCCGCCTGGCAAACCACGGTCGCCGAACAGCGCGCCCACAACGTCCACGTTCACGACGGTGTGACCGAAGAGGCGTTTGTGGAGCTGCGCACCCGGCGCGATGCCACATTGGACATGCCCGTTTTGATTCTGCCTTCGGTGCAGGTCAACATCAGGGCTGGGGCGATGCCGCCCGCCGAAGACAACGGCGTCACCTATCTCAAGATTCCGGTCAACGCGCTGTGATGCGCACGTCCCCTGCACCCCGGTCACTTCCCCACCCTTCCCGAGGAAAAACACCATGAAAACAGCCCACGATCTGGTGGCCGCAGCCAAGTTCAAGATCCATGAAATTTCTGTTCAACAAGCCGAAGACGCCATCCGCTCGGCCGATGTGCTCATCGACGTGCGCGAAGCCGACGAGTACCAGGCGGGTCACATTCCCGGCGCCATCCACGCCTCTCGGGGCTTGCTGGAGTTCAAGCTCAGCAGCACACCTGCACTCACGTCGCGCGATCTGAAAGTGGTGCTGTATTGCAAAACGAGCGGTCGAGCGGCACTGGCCGCACTTGCCATGCATGACATGGGCTATCTGCAGGTGCAGTCTATTGACGGTGGTTTTGACGCGTGGACATCGGCAGGAAAACCTGTCGTGGCTCCTGCGTCCCCTTCATTTGACTGACCGGGCAGTGCATACATTGCGAATGCACTGCACTTGTGCCAAAAAGGCCCCGCACCAGGGACCACAACGTAACCCCAAGGAATCATCATGAACATCAATGTAGGAACCGTGGATCGCGTGCTGCGTATTGTGGCGGGCTTGGGGTTGATTCCTCTGGCCGCCCCGGGGGCCGTGGGGGGGGGGGGC
>RCMZ01000305.1_pt1 | contig 29017 bp, 23 predicted proteins | sample 2041141 | NCBI WGS metagenome assembly RCMZ01 (sample SAMN09708263, study PRJNA481090) | Wastewater metagenome, whole genome shotgun sequencing project. | biome: sewage; isolation source: Davis station wastewater (DW) | place: Antarctica: Davis Station | collected 2010-03-01 | reverse complement strand
TTTGGACGGCTAGTGTGCCGGCGGTGACGCCGTGCTTGCCCACCACGTATTTTAGACTGTCCTGCCGCTGTTTGTGTATCCGATGGCGAGGAATCTTATATAAGACAGCAAATATGCCGGACTAACAGGCCCCAGTGACGGTTTTCCGCCGGGAAATAGGTGCAAGCGGCCCGCCACGGCATGTGCGAGACATTGGAAACCAATGCTTTATTGAAAATAAATTCACGCAAACCGTATCACGAGCGCTCGTTCTTGACGATGCCGCGCACATTCGTCAGTGCCAGGCAGGCGTTCAGGACGATCAGCGCCCAGGCCTCGTCTTGCCAGCCCCAGCAGACCCATAGCACGTTGCTGAACAAGAAAACCCAGAAGCCCGCAAAGCGCCGCGCGGCCGTGCGCGATCCCACCAGCCAGGCCGCCAGCAGCGAGGCGGCCATGGCTGGCCATTGCAATAATGCGATGAGGTCGGACATGTTTCCTCCTGTCGTCGCGGTGGCGATCTTGCCAGCGACCTTTGCCGGCAGTGCCGCCAGTGCGGGAAATTGAAAATTCGTCAAGCCGGTCAATTCTGCCGCGCAATTTCCTTTAAACTTGTGCTTTTCTGCAACATTGCCGCTTTTAAACAATGCGCAAGCGGCATGCAGACCTGGATTTCCCCTGACTCCTTGCCACGCCCTGTATGCAAATTCCTAAAATTCTCGGACTGATCCTGCTGAACCTGCTGATATCGGCCTTCCTGATCGTCGCTGCCCTGCTGGCAGCCGGACTCGGCTGCTACACCCGCCTGAAAACGCTGTTCTTGCGCAACAGCGAACAGCAGCGCCTGGGCGTGCACAGCGAGGACGGGCTGCCCCTCGGCCAGTCCACTGCGGATATTACCGTGATCGCCATCCACGGCACGTTCGCGCAAGGCGCGCAGTGGACGAAGACGACGTCAGCCTTGTCGAAGAAAATCAGGGCGGGCATTGAAAACAAGGGACGCACGCTGGCCTGGCATTGCCTGTCCTGGACGGGCGGCAACCGGGTCACGGACCGCAACCAGGCCGTCGCCCTGCTGCACGCGGCGCTCGACACCGTGCTGACGTCCAGTCCCGAGCGGCCCGTGATCCTGCTGGCGCACAGCCACGGCGGCAACATCGCCCTGAAGGCGGCGGAATCGTTCACCCGGCACAAGAATCTGCATATTGTCACGATGGCAACGCCATTCCTGTTTGCCCAGCCCCGTCCCGATGCGGAACGCCTGATCTCCGTCGTGGGATGCTGCTGCGTCATCGTCTCGTTCCTGGCCGGCTGGCTGCTGCTCGCACTCATCGCACCGCTGTACGGCATGGCGCCATTCGGCCTGGCATCGCTGGCGGCGGGCTTTGTCATGTTCATACTGATACTGTATATTTTTGCCAGGGACTGGGATGCCATTGACACCGACCGGGAACGCGTCTTGCGGGCCACGCCCGATCCCGGGAAGATCATGCCGCTGGCTTCCCGCACCCTGATCTGCACGCGGGCCGGCGACGAAGCGGATGGCGCGATCAAGGTTGCAGCGCTGATCAGTGGCTGGATCAGCCAGCAGATGCGCCTGGCGCGGTTTGACCCCATGAACTTCAAGGTCGGCACGCTCACCCAGTGCGAGTATCTCCTCAAGCTGCTGGCGGGCGCGGCGTGCATGACGGTGCTGCATCGTGTCGTCGGCACCAGCACGGCACTGGCGGCGGCCACGGTGGCGATCAGTTCAAGCGAGACGCCGCCAGGCCGATGGGAACACGCGCAAAGCCTGCAATCGGTCGGGGCATCCGCGCTGCTCCTGGGTCACTCGCAGATCTACGGCGATGAGCAGGTGGTGGCGGACATTGCGCGCTGGATCCGGCAGCGGACCACCGGCCAGGCTGGCGGGCACAGCTAGTCACAAGGTCCGCCCTGGGTCATCCGCAGGGCGTCAATTTTCTCGTCCATGACAGAGGCGCCAAAAACCCAGGGGCATGTGCTGCTGGCAACCCATTGCGCCGGACGGCGATTGGCGGTTGGCGGTTGGCGATTACGCGCTCGGCATCGGCTTTAACGCCAGCGAACCGGACAGAAGCAAGCACTGGTGCGTGAACAAGACCGGCGCCTGGCCCCATTGCCACACTGCCTGATGATGCTAGCTTGATCCTGCCCACCCGGGGCGGCGTCAGCCGATGACCGGGCGGGCACGCCTCGTGCGCGTCGCCAGCCAGCACAGGACGGCGCCGCCGCACACCATCGCCGCGCCTTGCCAGAAGGCCCAGGACAACGGCGTGCGCAGCAGCAGCGACGAGAGCGCGGCCGACAGCACGGGAATAAAGTACGAGGCGCCGGCCAGGAGCGTGACATTGCCGTGCAAAATGCCCACGTTCCAGGCGCCGTAGCCCAAGCCCATGGCGCCGGCGGCCAGCAGCAGATACATGACGGCCTCGGCACTGAACGCCATGGGGCCGCCGCCCTGCAGCAGGTATTTGATCCACAAGCTGGCCGAAACAAGCAGGAAGAACAGGGTCACGCCATTCTTGCCCTGCGCGCTGCGCGCCGTCACGGTGCAATACGCGGCCCAGATCAGCGCGCCGGCAAAGGCCAGACCATAGCTGAGCGGGTTGCCCCGCACGTTGGCCACGGTACCGGCCAGGTCGAAGCCCTGTTCGCCGCCCAGCACCCAGCAGATGCCGGCGACGGACAGCAGGAAACCCGGCACGATGAGGAAATTGCTTTTCTGCCCGTTGAACACGATGGCCGCGACGATGGTAAATGTGGGCCACAGATAGTTCACCATGCCCACCTCGATGGCCTGGCGCGCCGTGCTGGCATGGCCGATCGACAGGGCCAGGCACAGTTCGTAGGTGACGAACAGCACGCTGCCCCAGAGCAGGTAGCGGCGCGGAAATTCGCTCGGCCGGGTGTAGCCCACGGAAAGCAGCAGGAACACCGAAGCCACGCTGTACAGCATCGCCGCCCCGCCCGTAGGTCCCAGCAGCTCGCTGACGCTGCGGATCAGGCCGACAATGGAACTCCACAGCAGGATGGCAACCAGCCCGGTCAGGGTGGCCTTGTTGGTGTTTTTCATCGTTAATCTATTACGCAGGTGATGCAATCAAATGCCCGCAGGCGGGCAGACCATACACCCTGTCGTTCGCCGGCGCAATGGCCGGGGCGCTACCGGCAGGCGCCGCCCCGCGCGCCCGTCAGCGCCATGGGCCGCCGGCCGGCCGCAGCGCCCCGTCCACGCGGCGGTTCAAGCTCAGCGGATTGTCTTCCTGCAAGGCGGCCGGCAGCAGCGCGTCCGGCATGTCCTGGTAGCTGACGGGACGCAGGAAGCGCGCGATGGCGCAGCTGCCCACCGAGGTACTGCGGCTGTCCGAGGTCGACGGGAACGGCCCGCCATGCACCATGGCGTGTCCCACTTCCACGCCCGTGCCGAAGCCGTTGACGAGGATGCGGCCCACGCGTCGTTCCAGCGCGGGCAGCAGCGCCGCCGCGGCCGCATGGTCGTCCGCATCGATGTGCAGGGCCGCCGTCAATTGGCCTTCCAGCGCCTCGACGATGGCGTGCATGCTGGCAAAGTCGGGGCAGCGCACGAGCAGCGACGCCGCGCCAAAGACTTCTTCGCGCAGGGCCGGATCGCGTTGGAACGCCGCGGCCGTGGTGGAAAACAGGGCCGATTGGCATTGGCAACCGCTGCCGTCCTGGCCGCGCGCCTCGACGCGCACGTCCGCATGACTCGCCAGCGCCGCCACCGATGCGGCATAGCTGCCGTGGATGCCTGGCGTGAGCATGGTGGCGGCCGGCATATCGGACAAGGCGGCCACGGCGGCACCGAGGAAGCGCTCCAGGTCCGGCCCGTCGACGGCCAGGATGAGGCCGGGATTGGTGCAGAACTGGCCCGCGCCCAGGGTCAGGGCCGTGGCGAAAGCCTTGCCGATGGCTTCGGCACGGGCCGCCAGCGCGTGCGGGAACAGCAGCACCGGGTTGATGCTGCTCATTTCCGCATACACGGGAATCGGCTCATGCCGCGCCGCCGCCAGCCGCATCAGGGCCGTGCCGCCGCTGCGCGAGCCGGTAAAACCCACGGCCTTGATGCGATGGTCGCTGACGAGACCCTGGCCCACCTGGCGGCCGCTGTCGAACAGCAGCGAAAACGTGCCTTCCGGCAAGCCGCAGTCGAACACGGCTTGCTGGATCGCCCTGCCCACCAGCGCCGACGTGCCCGGATGCGCGGAATGGGCCTTGACGATGACGGGACAGCCGGCCGCCAGCGCCGAGGCCGTATCGCCGCCGGCGACGGAAAACGCCAGCGGGAAATTGCTGGCGCCAAACACGGCCACGGGACCGAGCGCGATCTGGCGCATGCGCAAGTCCACGCGCGGCAGCGGCTGGCGCGCCGGCTGGGCCGGGTCCACCCGCAAGTCGAGGAAGTCGCCAGCGCGCACGACGGCGGCGAACAGGCGCAACTGGCCCACCGTGCGGCCGCGCTCGCCTTCCAGGCGGGCGCGCGGCAAGCCGCTTTCGGCCATGCAGCGCTCGATCAGTACATCGCCGATGGCCAGGATATTGGCGGCGAGCTGTTCCAGAAAGGCGGCCCGCTCTTCCAGCGTGGTCTCGCGGTAGGCGTCGAAGCCTTGCCACGCCAAGGCGCACGCCTGTTCCAGGTCGCCCAGGGTGGCGCCGCCAAAAGCGGGCTCCAGGATGGCGCCCGTGGCGGGATCGGTGGCGTGAATGACGCCGTTGCTTCCCGCAACACGGCGGGCGCCGATGAGTAAATCAGTCGAAACAGACATATTTTCTTTCAGTGAAATAAAATCGTGCGCCAAATGGTGCGCCACTCAGGGCACGAAGCTGAGGTTGACGGGCGTGGCCACGGCCACCGAGATGCCGGCGTCCGACAGCAGGCCGCTGGCCGCGTCGACGCCGAAGACGTGCACGCCGCCGCTGCGCTGGTTGGCCACCAGCAGCCATTTGCCGGACGCATGCAGGGCGAAGCTCCACGGCGTCTCGCCGCCCGAGCCGATGCGCTGCAGCAGGGCCAGCCGACCCGAGACGGGGTCGATGCCATACACGAGCAGCGCATGCTCGCCCCGGTTGGCGACATACAGGAAGCGGCCATCGGCCGAGCGGGCGAGCTCCGCACCGCTCTTCGCGCCGGCGAAGCCGTCGCTGCTGGTCGCCACGGTCTGCACCAGCGACAGGCGGCCCGCGCCCGCCTCCCAGCCCAGCGCCATGACGTCGGCGCTCAGTTCATTGAGCAGGTAGACGAAGCGCCCGTCCGCGCCAAACACCAGGTGGCGCGGGCCGCTGCCGGGCGGCGCGCTGAACGCCTGCCCGGGCGACAGCACCCGCGTGGCGGCGTCGTAGCCATACACGAAGACACGGTCGGCGCCCAGGTCCGGCACCAGCAGGTAGTTGCCCGAAGGGTCGATGGCGCTGGCATGCGCATGCGCGCTGGCCTGGCGCCGGTGCGGGCCGGCGCCCTGCGCCTTCAGCACGGAGACCAGCGGCCCCAGGCTGCCATCGGGCCGCACGGCGATGCTGGCGCTGGAGCCGCCGGCAAAATTGGCGGCGAACAGCGTGTGCGACGGCAGGTCCAGCGACAGGTGCGTGGCGCCGTTGCCGCCCGTGGGCGCCTGATTCAGCTTGCGCAAGGCGCCGCTGGCGCGCTGCACGGCAAAGGCGCTGACCGTGCCTTCCTTGCCGCTGTCGTCATCGACGGCGTACAGGATGGGCAGGCGCGGGTGCGCCAGGGTCCAGGTGGGGCGCAAGCCCTCGGCCACGGGGCCGATCAGTTCCAGCTTGCCGCTGGCGGGGTCGAAGCGCAGCGCCTGGATCTGCCGGCCCTGCGAGCCGACGTACACGAGTTCGGCCTGCGCGGCCGGCATCAGCGGCAGGGCCAAGGCCAGCAGGCAGACGCAGCGGGCCAGCATTTTCTGACAATAAGACATTTTCATGGCAGCTCCAGTGTCAACCAGCGATGATCGGGCAGATGCCTGGCCGGCGCCTGGCGGAAGACGGCGACGGCTTGCACCAGCTGCGCGGCCTGGCGTTGCAGGCCGGCGGCGGCGGCCGTGCTTTCTTCCACCAGCAGGGCGTTTTGCTGCGTCGTCTTGTCCATCTGCGCCACCGCCTGCCCCACGTCGCCCACGCTGCCGGCCTGCTGCGCGCTGGCCGTGCTGATCTCGGCGACGATGTCGGTCACGCGGCGGATCGACCATACGATTTCCTGCATGGTGGCGCCCGCCTCGCCCACCAGGGCCGCGCCCTGCTCCGCCTGGGCCACGCTGCCGCTGATCAGGGTCTTGATGTCGCTGGCGGCCGCCGCGCTGCGCTGCGCCAGGCTGCGCACCTCGCCCGCCACGACGGCAAAGCCGCGTCCCTGTGCGCCCGCCCGCGCCGCTTCCACGGCCGCATTCAGCGCCAGGATGTAGGTCTGGAAGGCGATGCCGTCGATCACGGCGATGGCCTCGGCGATCTTGGCGGCACTGCCCTGGATGCCGTGCATGGTCTGCACCACTTGCTCCACCAGTGCGCCGCCGCGCTCGGCCACGCTGGACGCGCCCTGCGCCATCTGGCGGGCTTGCTGCGCGTGGCCGGCGTTGTGGCGCACGGTGGCGCCCAGGTGTTCCATGCTGGCGGCCGTCTGCTGCAGCGCGCCCGCCTGCTGTTCCGTGCGCTCGCTGAGGGCCAGGCTGCCCTGCGCGATGCGCGCGCTGGTGCTGGCCACGGCCTGCGAATTGCCGCGCACCTCGCCCACCACGCGCGCCAGCGCTTCCTGCATGTCGTGCAGGGCCGCCAGCAAGGGAGAAAATTCATCGCGCGCATCGTCGTGCACGGCCACCGTCAGGTCGCCGTCGCGCACGCGTTCGGCCACGGCGCGCGAAACGGCCACGCGGCGCCCCAGCACGCTGGCCACATGCCAGGACAGCAGGCCCAGCCCGGCGATGGCGCCGGCGGCCAGCGCCAGCAGCACCGCCAGGGTACGGCGCGCCTCGTCCACCACCTCGCCCAGTTCGCCGCGCAGCGCGCCCTCCTGCGCCTTGACGGCGTCGCGCAGGGCCGCCAGCAATTGCGTGCGGGCCGGCACCGTCTTGTCGACCAGGAAGGCGAACGCCTCGGCCGCCTGCCCCTGTTCGATCAGCGCCACGTCTTGCGCGGCCACGGCCCAGAAGGTATCGAGCAGGGGCGGCACCGTGGCAAAGCGGGCGCGGTCCGCGTCCGTCAACAGATTGCGCTGGTAGTCGGCCATCGTTTGCGTGACCTGGCCGCGCTTTTCGGCGATGCCCGCCAGCGCGCGCCGCAACTCCGGCGCATTGCGCGCCAGCACGGCGTGACGCAACAGCAGCAGGACGCGCGTCACTTCCAGCTCCGTGGACGAGACGCGCTGCAGTTGCGGCACGCGCACGCTTTGCGTGCGCTGCGCCACGGCCGTGACGTGGTTCAGGTTCAGCCAGGCGTACAGGGCCACGCCGGCGAACGCCAGCGACAAGGCGCCGGCCACCAGGTGCAGGCGCCGGGCGATGCCCGGCGAAGAGAGAATGGTCATTTAGTAGGTTCCAGGTAAATGCATGGCTGGCGTCGCGGCCTCCGGCGCCAGCTCGTCGGCGCGGGGCGCCCATTTGCGCCGCATCAGCACCACGGTGCTGGTCGCCCCCGTCAGCAGGAAGCCGAAGATGGCCAGCATGGGCAGCTCGTAACTGCCGCCCACGTGCAGCAGCCAGCCCGACAGGCTGGCCGAGACGCCACCCGCCAGGCTGGTCGCCACCTGCTGCAAGCCCGTATTCAGGCCCACGGCCTGCGTGGGAATCAGGGTCAGCTTGCACAGCGCCAGGTTGTTCGCCGTGGCCAGGCCCAGCAGGGACAGCGACAGCACGTTCCAGAACAGCGCCAGCGGCAGGCTGGGCGCATACGCCCCCAGCAGCACGCTGGTGCCGCCGATGAAGCCGGCGACAACGAAACACTTGCGCACCAGCACGGCGTCATGCCCGCGCGCGATGATGCGGTCCGCCGCCCAGCCGGCAATGGCGGCCACGATGGCGATGCCGGCAAAGCTGAAGAAGGTATATAGCCCCGACTGCTTCAGCGACAGGCCCCGCTGCTCCACCAGGTAGGCGGGCATCCAGCTCATGCAGTAAAAGGTAAAGTAGCCATAGCAAAAGTTATTCACCAGGCCGCCCCAGACCACGGGACTGGCCAGCAGATTCGACAGTGGCACGCAGGCGGCGCGCCGGCCCGCCGCGGCCAGCTGCCCCGGCGTGGGGAAATCCTCACGCACCAGGCGCAGCCATGGCACCAGCCACAGCAGCCCGGCCAGTCCCGTGACGATGAACATCCATTGCCAAGAATACGTGACGATCATCCATGCCGCCAACGGTGCGCCCAGCGCCGGGCCCATCTTGCCGCCGATGGAAAAGATGCCCAGCGCCGTGCCCTTTTTCGTTTCATCGAAGTTGTTGGCCAGGTAGCGGTAGGTGGCGGGCACCACCACCGCTTCCGTCACGCCAATCAGCAGGCGCATGAGGATCAGCGCCGACAGGGTCGTCACCAGTCCCGTGGCGGCGGCGGCCAGGCACCACAGCACAAAGCAGATGGCGTACGGCCGCTTGACGCCATAGCGGTCGACCATCCAGCCCATGGGCAGCTGCACCAGGCCATACGACCAGAAGAAGGCCGAGCTGAGCCAGCCCCGTTCCACGTTCGTCAGGCCAAACTCGCGCACGAAACCGGGATCCGCCAGCGCCGACGACAAGCTGGTGCGGTCGACGAAGGCGATCATCAGCCCCAGCGCCAGCAATGCCAGGACGGCCCAGGGATTGTCCGCCGCCCGTGTGCGCAATGGACTGTGCGCCAGCCCCGCCCGCTTCTCCGATGGCACGGCTCAGCCCTGCGGCAGGTACAGCGGCATGGAATCTTCCCACTTGCTGTCCGTCACGATGCGTTTATCCGAGCCATCGGCGTTCATCACATAGATCTGGCCATACTGCTGGAACGTCTGCTCGTACAGGGCCGCCTCGTCGCGGAAGCCGTGCTGCGAACCGCTCCACAGGATGCGGCCGTCGGCGCTCCACACGGCATGGCCATCGCTCGATTCATGCTCGGTGCAGCGGTACAGGCCCGTGCCGTCCGGGCGGATGGTGTAGACATCGTAGTTGCCCGTGTCGTCGCGGCGCGTGAACACGATGCGCTGGCCGTCCGGCGACCAGCCCGGCATGTTGTCGAGCGCCGTCGTCAGCACGCGCGACTTGCGCGTGTCCAGGTTCAGCACGCGGATGCCCTTTTCCTGCGCGCTAAAGACGCGGTAGGCCAGCTCCTTGCCGTCGGCCGAATAGCTGGGGAAGCCCGAGTGCAGGCTGCCGTCCGTCAGCTGTTCCGCGCCCGTGCCGTCGCGGCGCACGCGCCACAGGGCGGCCGTCATGGTGCTGCGCTCGGCGAACCAGTAGCCGAGGCCGAAGGCGATCCACTCGCCATCGGGCGACCAGCACGGCTGGAAGGCGCCGGCCAGGCCCATGCGCACCTTCGCCTCGTTCAAGCCATTGCCCTGCGATTCGAAGACCTTGCGCTTCTCGCTGCCGTCCGGACGCATGACGTAGATGGAACTGTTGCCCAGCTGCTTGTCCGTAAACACCACCCAGCCATCGCGCGACATCAGCGGATACACGTCGACATGGCGGTAATCCCACTCCTGGTCCCAGCTGAACAGCGGTTTCAGCAAGGGGCGCACGGGCTTGAAGGCCACCTTTTCATAGATGACGGACTTGCCGTCCGCCGTCCAGCTCGGCGAGCGGATGAAGGCCTGCTTCACGGGCGCGCGCTGCGACGTGTAGGCCAGCCCTTCGTTCGGGCCGTACTTGATCAGGTAGGCGATCTCGCCATCGGCCAGGTATTGCGGCTGCAGCTTCAGATCCGTGCCCGTCGTATGCTCCTGGCGCGCGCCGCTGGCGACATCGACGGACACGATCTGCGAATACGCCTTGCCGATGTAGTTCGGCCGCCGCGCGCCCCAGGTCGCCTCCACCGTCATTTCATAGAAGACGATGCGCTTGCCGTCCGGCGACCATTTCGGCGAACCGAGGCAATAGCCGGGCCGCGTGGCCACCTGGCGGAAACCGCTGCCGTCGGGACGGATGACATAAATGCTCAATTCCTGCGTATGCTCCCAGCCATGGCCCTGGTCGTGGCCCGTCCATTCCGTGTCGCGGTCGCTGGAAAAGGCCAGCCATTGGCCGTCCGCCGACCATGCCGGGCGGAAATAACAATCGGGCTTGCCGGCCTTGCCCTGCACGGCGCCGATACCCGTCAACTGGCGCAGCTGGCCCGTCGCCATGTCCTGCAGCCAGATATTCGCGCGGTAGCCATTGCGCGTGGAAACGAAGGCCAGGGTGCGGCCATCGGGCGACAGCACGGCCGCGTCATCGACGGAATCGCTGGCCACCACGGGCGTGATCGCGCTGCCGTCCGGCCGGGCGCGGTAGACGTCGGACTGGCCGTCGCCGCGCCGCTCGGAGGTAAACAGCAGCCATTCGCCGTTCGGCGACAGGCTGGCGTTGTATTCGAAGGCCGTGTCACCCAGCAGCTTGCGCTCGTTGCTGCCATCGAGGCTGGCGATGAACAGCTGCGAAACGGAAGGGGCGATGCGGTTCATCAGCATCACGCCCTTCTTCTTTACGGCCGCGCTGGCGATACCCTGCGCCCTGGCCAGGGCGGCAAACGGCAGCTGGCTGGCCAGTGCGGCCGAGCCGAACAGGCGCAAGACTTTTCGACGATCCATGAAGTGCTCCTTTATAGTCATTGTTAAATTCACGGTATTGCTTTGGCGCACTATTTTCGTGCCCCACTATACGTATTTACTGTGTCATAAACATCGTGCACCGCATCATTGCGCGCCTGTACGGCCGCCTGCGGCTTGAGCAGGAAACAGGCCAGCGCGGGCAGCAGCACGAGGGCGCCGACCATGTTGACGATGAACATGAAGGCCAGCAAGATGCCCATGTCGGCCTGGAACTTGATGGGCGAGAAGGCCCAGGTGGCCACGCCCAGCGCCAGGGTCACGCCCGTCAGCATGACGACCTTGCCCGTCAGCAGCAGCGCGCGGTGATATGCCTGCGCCAGCGGCAGGCCCAGGCGCATCTGCGCCAGCATGATGCTCAGCACATACAGCGCGTAGTCGACGCCGATGCCCACGCCCAGCGCCGTGACGGGCAAGGTGGCCACTTTCAGGCCGATGCCCAGCCACACCATCAAGGCTTCGGCCAGCACCGAGGTCAGCGCCAGCGGGATGATGGCGCAGGCCACGGCGCGCCAGGAACGGAAGGTGAAATAGGCCAGTGCCACGACGGCCGCATACACCAGCAGCAGCATTTCATGGTTGGCCTTTTCCACCACGGCATTCGTCGCCGCCTCGAAGCCCGCATTGCCGGCGGCCAGCAGGAATTGCGCATCGGCGCTGTCGTTATCCTTGGCAAACGCCGCCACCTCCGCGCTGACGCGGCGCAGGGTGGCCGCCTTGTGGTCGCTCAGGTACACCTGCAATTGCAACAAGGAAAATCCCGCATCGACGAGGCTGCGCGGCGCGCGCGAACTGGCCGTGTTCAGCGCCGCCTGGTTCGGCTGCAGCTCGTACCAGCGCGGATTGCCTTCGTTCATGCCCACGGCCGTCTGGCGCGCCAGCGAGGCCAGCGACTGCGTCGTTTCCACGCCCTCAACCTGGCGCAAGCGCCATTCCAGCTCGTCCACCTTCGCCAGCACCGCGTGCCGCATGGCGCCCTGCGCGGGCGTGCGCACCATCACCACCAGCATGTCGCTGCTGGTGCTGTAATGGCGCGTCAGGTAGGCGTTGTCGAGGTTGTAGCGCGACTGCGGCCGCAGCTCGGGCGCGCCCGCGTCCAGGTCGCCCACCTGCAATGCGCGGCTGGCATGCAAGCCATAGCCGCCCAGCAAGACCGCCGCCGCGATGGTGGCGACGGCCCAGCGCCGGCCCGTAAACTTGCACAGGAAAGTCCACAGGGTGCGCCCGCCCGCGTCCTGGCTGTCGGCCAGCGCGGCGCGGCGCGCGGCGCGGGGGCTGACGCCCGTATAGCTGAGCAACACCGGCAGCACGATCAGGTTGGTGAACACCAGGATGGCCACGCCCAGGCTGGCCGTGATCGCCAGGCGGCGGATGGAAGCGATGTCGAGCATCATCAGCACGGCAAAGCCCACGGCGTCGCAGGCCAGGGCCGTGAAGCCGGCCATGAACAGGCGGCGGAAGGTAAAGCGCGCCGCCACCAGGCGCGGCATGCCGCGGCCGATATCCTGCATGATGCCGTTCATCTTTTGCGCGCCGTGGCTCATGCCGATGGCAAACACGAGGAACGGCACCAGCACCGCGTACGGGTCCAGGGTAAAGCCCAGCAGCGGCAGCATGCCCAGCTGCCAGACGACGGCGACCAGGGAGCAAGCCACCACCAGCAGGGTGCTGCGCAGGCAGCGCGTGTACCAGAACACGACCACCGTGACGATCAGCGCGGCCAGACCAAAGAACAGCGCCACCTGGCGCAGGCCGTCCAGCAGGTCGCCCGCCACCTTGGCAAACCCCGTGATGTGCAGCGCCACGTGCTGGCCCGCGTACTTGGCGCGCAGGCTTTCCAGCTGCCGCGACAGGGCCGCATAGTCGAGTTCATGGCCCGCCTCGTCGCGCTCGGCCAGCGGCACGATCAGCGCGCTGGACTGGAAATCGCGCGCCACCAGCTGCCCCACTTCGCCCGAACGCTCGATATTCAGGCGCACGCGCTGCAAGGCGGCGGGCGAACCGTCGTAATCGTCGGGGATCACCGTGCCCCCTTCGTAGCCGCGCTCCGTGACGGCCGTCCAGCGCGTGGACGGCGTCCACAGCGACTTGAGCTGGCCGCGCACGACGCCGGGCAGCAGGAACACGTCGTCATTCACGTGGCGCAGGATTTCCAGGTAACGCGCATCGAGGATGCCGCCGCTGTCCTGGTGTTCGACGACGATGCGCAGGCTGTTCGCCTGCGACATGAGTTTTTGCCGCTCGGCCTGGTAATTTTGCAGGTACGGGTGGTTCATCGGCAGCATGCCGTCGAAACTAGCATTGGGCACGATGGTGGCCGCCTGCCAGCCCAGCAGTACCGTCAACAGCAGGCACAGCGCCAGCAGCCAGCGGCGGTGGCCGAAGACGAAACGCTCCAGGCGGCTGCCGGACCGCGGATCGAAAGGCGTATTGCATGCAGCTTGCGCTGCTTCAGTATCGGGATGCATGGCGTTCATGGTTGTGCGGTTTTCGTGAGACTGGCGCTGGCGCTTTGCGGCGCCAGCGCGCGGGCCAGTTCGGCCGGGGCCAGGCGCAGCAGGCCGCGCGTGCCGACGATCAGCAGGCCGCCATCGGGCGCCAGGGCCGCGCCCGTGAAGGGAAAGCGGGTGGTCATGGGCAGCGCGGCGAACGTCTGGCCCTGGTCGCGGCTGGCCAGTACCTGGCCGGCGGCGCCCAGCAGCAGCACCGTTTCATCGGGCAATTGCAGGCCCGCCAGCAGCGACGCGTCGACGGGCGTGGCCATTTCCTGCCACGGCGCGCCGGGCCGGGCGCTGCGCAGCACCTTGCCGCGCAGGCCGAACAGCATCAGGGTGCCGTCTTGCAGGGACAGGGCGCCGAACAGGCTGCCTTTCGCCGGCGAGGCTTGCGCGGCAAACGGCGTGGCGTCCGGCATGCCCTGCCCCGCCGCGCGCAGCAGCAAGCCCTGCTCGCCGAACAGGAACTGTTCGTGCTGGCGTTCGGCGATGCCGTACAAGGTACCGCCTTCCGGGTTAGGCAGGTGGAGCATCTGCGCCTGCCAGCTGGCTCCGCCGTCGCTGCTGGAAAACGCCAGGCCGTAGGCGCCCACCACCAGCACGCTGCCGTCGGCGCGCAAGCCGATGTCGAGAAAGGGCTTGTCGGCGCCTTCGTCGACAAAGCGCTGCGCATCCTGCAGCAGAAGATTCAGCGGGTGGTCGGCCTGCGCCGAGTCCGGCTTGACGGCATCCCACGCCTGCCGCGCCGCCTGTGCGGCCAGCGCGGCGGCGCGCAGGCCGTCGAATACGCGCGTCCAGCTGGCGCCGCCATCCGTGGTGCGCAGCACGGCACCCATGTTGCCCACCGCCCAGCCCTCCCTGCCATTGGCAAAGCGCACGGCCGTCAGGCTGACGCTGACGGGCACTTTCGCCTGCGTCCAGTGGCGGCCCGCATCGTCCGTGTAGATGACCAGGCCCCGTTCGCCCACAGCCACCAGGCGCTCGCCGGCCCGCGCGATGGCCAGCAGATGGGCGGCCGTCGGCCGGGCCACCGTCAGGGCGGGCCGCTGCAGGGCCGCCGGCAAGGCGCCAGCCGCCTGGGCCAGCGGGGCGGCAGCGGCCAGCAGCGCCAGCATGCCGGCGCACAGGAAGGACATGCTGCTCAACGCACGCCTCCGCTGGCCAGCGCGCCCGAAGTGAAGCGGCTCAGCTGCTTGCTGTCGAAGTCCTGGTAAGACACGCCGCCCGTTTCATTGATGGCCGCCGCATACACCCAGCCGCCCGACAGCAGGTCGTGCCAGGTGTAGCTGAGGGTGCTGGCGGACGGCTCGTCGCCGGCCAGCAAGGTGTAGGCCTGGCCCGTCTTCCACAGCTTGCCCTGCGCATCCCAGGTGTCGGCCAGCACGGCTTGCCACGTGTCCTCGTCCAGATACAGGCGGCGCTTGGCGGCCACGTTGCGCTTGCCGGACGCCAGCGTGGCTTCCAGCACCCAGACGCGGTGCAGCTCCCAGCGCACGGCGTCCGGGTTCAAGGTGCCCTTGCCGATGACGGCGTTGACGGGTTTGCGGAACAGGCCGTTGTTGTTGTACGGGATGTAGATTTCCTTCTTGCCCAGCAGCTGCACCTGGTAGCGGTCCTGCGCGCCGATGAAGAGGTTGACGTCATCGAAATTGGCCAGGCCGGCGGCCGAGGCGTCGGGCGTGTCGTACACCAATGACGGTGACTTGCGCACGCGGCGCTGGCCCGGCACATACTGCCAGCCATCCTTGGGCTTGGCGTAATTGTCGACGTAGTCGATGGTCATCATGGCCTGGCCCGAGTTGGCCGGCGGCTCCGTGATATCGAGGCGCGCGCGCGCCCACTCGCCGCTGAACGCTTCCGGCTTGCCCTTCGGGTCGTAATACGGATACGCCAGGCTGGTGCGCTGGCGGTTGGTCAGCACGCGGTCGCCGCTGGCCGTCATCACGTATTTATCGGCCGTAAAGCTGGTCAACTGGCCACGGTAGCTGAGCATGTGGTTCCACAAGGCTTCGTGGCCATTCTTCGGCACGGGGAACGGGATGCCGCCGTAGGCGCCCTCCACTGTCAGGCCGCCATTGGCCAGCTTGGCGCGCGTGGCGTTCTGCGCCACGGCGTCGTACACGGCCGGCGCGAACACGGCGCTGCGGTGGCTGGGATAGACATCGATGCGCATGCCCGGCCACTTGGCCAGCAGCGCCTTGGTGCCATCCGTGAGCTTTTCCGCGTGCTGGGCGGCATTCGCGGCGCTGATCGACAGCAGCGGCTTTTCCGCCGCATACGGGTCGGCGCGCTTGTTGTCGGCGCCGACCGCCGTGGCGACGGGCTTGCCGTCCCAGGCGGGAATGCTGCCATCCTTGCTGGCGCCACGTTCGGCGCCATACGGCGTGAGCGTACCCGCTTTCAGGCTGGCGCCCGCTTGCGCCGCGGCGTCGCCGGCGGCCAGGGTCAGGGCCAGCACGAGGCTGGCGGTATGCATGATGGACGCGTTCATGATGGTTGTCTCCTTGGTATTTTTTAGAAGCTGGTTTGCAGGCTGAAGCGGAAGTAATCTCGGTCCAGCAGCGCCTGCGACGTGGCCTTGCCCCGGTAATTGATGAACGACAGGTTGCCCGTCCACTTGGTCAGGTACACGCCCGTGACGCCGACGATGCATTCGCCACCGTGGTCGGGGCTGCCGGAAAACGGAAACGCCGTGTCGATCACGGAGCGGCCCTTGAACGACCAGCCCAGGTTCAGCGGCACGCTCAGGTCCAGGCCCGGCGCCACCTGGTACCAGGTGGGCGTGAATACCACGCGCCCGCCATAGCTGGTCTTGTTGAGTGTGGTATCGACCTTGGCGGCGTTGCCCTCGATGCTGTTGAGGTGATTCGCCGACAGTTCGCCCACCAGGCTGGAGCCGTCCCACAGGCTGGAGGCGCCGCCTATCATGGTGCCCGACAGGTTCAGGTGCGCCGTGCGGCCCGTCGGAAACGGCGTATTGTCGGTGAGCCAGCTGCTGCCTGCGCCCGCCGGCAAGCTCACCGTGCCCGAGCGCGCCACCAGCGGCTGGCCGTAGCGCATCGACGCTTCCAGCCCCAGGTTGGCGCTGCCGACCAGGCGCGAGATGCTGGCGCCAAACGCGCGCACCTGGTTGGGCACGGCCAGGAAGTAGCGCTGGCTGGCCGCCTGCGTGACGATCTGCAGCGAGGTATCGTTGTAGCGGATCGCATACAGGCCGATATCGGCGTCGAGCAGCTCGCTGCGCGTGTTCAGCGCCAGACCGAAGTTGTTCGGCAAGTCGCCCTTGGCCATGCCCGCATACTTGAGTTTCAAGGGACCCGCATACATCGATTCGGCGCCGTCGCCCAGCATGTCGGTCGCGCTCAGGTAGCTGCCGGCCGGATGCAAACGCGTGGGCCGGTACTTGAACTGCACATAGGCTTCCACGCTGGTGTCGTTACTCAGTTGCAAGGTGCTCGACAATTGCGGCACGGGAATGGTGGTTTCCTTCGCCTGCGCGCCGGGAATCGACAGCTTGTACAGGTCGATGGGCGCCATGCCCTTGGCGATGCCGTTCATGCCGAAGAACAGCGTGGTGCCCCAGATCAGCGAATGCTGGCCCAGGCGGTAGGACAAGGTGGCGTCGCCCAGCTGGTTCCTGCCGAAGACGAACCAGTCGAGCATTTCCGCATTGCGCCCGCCGATGCGCCGCGTGTCGGGGGAAAATGCGTTGTAGGGCGCCGAGACGTTGTTGCTGGTCGCCTTGGACGTGTTCGAGGTGCCGCTGTTGTAGACCGTGTCATACCACGCGGCGGCGCTCAGGCGCAGGCCGAAGCCATCCTTTTGCACGTCGAATTCGGACAGCAGGTCGGCGCGGTTCGAGATCAGGCCCTTGCTGAAATTACGGTCGCCATCGTCGTTGTTCACCTTGGCGGCGCCGCTGATCAGGGCCGCCGAAGGCGAGTCGGTGCGGTAGCCGGCGCTGTATTTGATGGTGTTGTCCCAGCGGATTTGCCACTCGCCGCCGGGATTGAGGTCGGCCGCGCCGGCCGGGGCGCCGATGGCCACCAGCATGGCGGCGAGGACTGTGAGCGCGTGGCGCGGTGCTGCGGACGTGCGGCTTCCTGCGTGCTGTTTCATCGTGTCTCCTTGATCGTTCTTATAGTTTTGGGTAAGGCGCCGGCGCCCGCCTCTGTGGGCGGGTGGCCCGGTCCTGCAGGGATAGAATAGGGGACGCGCCGGCCAGCGTCTCTGCACAAAAGACAGATTCACTGGCACTTTTGGATACGCTTCACCCCAGCGCGCGCGTCACGTCGTCGAACAGCGCATCGACTTCCAGGCGGTGCGGGATGATCTTCTGGTCCAGCGACCAGTCGATGGCCAGCTGCAGGCCCTTGCGGTTCGCTTCCAGTCCCAGCGGCGGGAAGACGGCCGGCACGCCTTCGGCCAGCGCGCGGCTTTCGGCCAGCATGCGGTACAGTTCGCGCACGATGTCGGGCCGCTGGCGCGACAGTTCCGCGTGCACGACGAACATGTGGTTGATCGGCACCACGTTTTCGCGCGCGAACCAGTCCTTTGCGGCGGCATGCGCATCGGGCACCAGGGTGCGCACGCGGGGATCCTTCGGCATGTCCTCGCCCAGCAGCGCGGCCGCCAGTTCGCCGTGCAGCATCATGTCGGGAATCGACGCGCCCTTGGGCAGGCGCTCGCAATTGGCCGGGTCGCTGTACTCGGCCAGGTGGCCGTCGCCCAGGGTCATCCACGTCACCTTGTCCAGGTCGACGCCGTATTCGTGGCGCAGGATGCCGCGTATCCACAGGGCCGTCGTCTGCGTGTAGGTGCGCACGCCGACCTTCTTGCCTTCGATATCCTTCGGCTCCAGGTGGCCGAAATCGCTGTTGAAACCGGCGCAATGGTGCTGGAAGCGGCCCGAGATGGGCGCCGGCAGCATCACGTAGGGCTTGCCGTAGGCCCTGGCCTGCAGGAAGGTGACGATGGCCAGTTCGCCCGCGTCGAAGGCGTTCTCGCGCACCATCGCCTTGAAGCCGTTGTGCGCGGGCGTCGGGCCGCAGAAATCGAGCTGGAACAGCGCGGAGGTGACGCGGCCGTCGCGCAGCGCGCGCGTGACGGGATACTCGGACAGGTTGATGCGCAAGGTCGGCACGCCGCTATAGTCGTGGCTCATGGGGTTTCCTTTCAAGAGAGTTATAAACGCACTTCGATCAGCGAGGGGCCAGGCTCGCGCGCCAGGTCCAGCATGGCCTGGTGGAAGCCTTCGGCCGTGTCGACGGCCACGCTGGGCACGCCCATGCTTTTCGCCATGGCCTGCCAGTCGATGCGTGGACGGTCGATGTCGATCATGGCCAGCGCCTGCGGCCCCGGCGCGCCGGCGCCCATGTTGGCGTATTCGGCCTTCAGGATGGCGTAGCTGTTGTTGGCGAAGATGATGGTGGTGATGTCCAGGCCTTCGCGCGCCTGCGTCCACAGCGACTGGATGGTGTACATGGCGCTGCCATCGCCCACCATGCAGAACACGCGGCGTTCGGGACAGGCCAGCGCGGCGCCCGTCGCCACCGGCGTGCCGTAGCCGATCGAGCCGCCCATGTTGTTGATCAGGTCATGCGGCGCGGCGCCCACCGTCAGTCCCATGGTTTCGCGCCCCGTGGTCAGCGATTCGTCGACGAGGATGCAGTTGTCCGGCAAGGCCGCGGCCAGCGCGGCGGCGATGCTGGCCGGCGTCAGCGCGCCGCTGGGGGCCACCGCCTCGGCGCGCGGCTGGAACACGGCCGGCGTATGCGTGGCACCCAGCGCGTGGACCAGCATTTCCAGCCCCGCCTCGCAGCTTTCGCCGCTCTCGACCAGCGCATGCACGCTGGTGCCGGGCGCCTTGAGCAGGCTGGGCTTGTCGGGATAGCTGAAGAAAGCGATCGGCTCGGTCGTGTCCACCGTGATGATGTGCTTGTAGCCCTTCAGGTAGTCGACGGCCGGGCCGACCGCATACGGAATGCGCTCCAGCGTGACGCGTCCCGCCCCGCGCTCGATGCGCGACGTGAAGAACTGCGTGGCCAGTCGGCAGCCCGTGGCCGCCTTCAGCTTGCCCGCCAGTGCCAGCGCCCGCCCGCGCGTGGCGCGGCCCGCCAGGATGATCAGCGTCGGCTCGCCCGAGCGCAGCACCCTGGCCACGTGCTCGATGCGCGCCGCGTCCGGCAGCCTGGCCAGGCTGTCGGCGCGCGGCAGCGCCTGGGCCGGCACGGCGGGCGCGCCCGCCTGCTGCCACGAGGCGTCGCCGGGCAGGATCAGGGTGGCGATCTGGCCCGGCTGCTCGCTGGCCTTCGCCACCGCGCTGGCCACGTCCCAGGCCACGCTGCCGGCCGATTCCACGCGGCGCACCCAGTGGCTCAGGGGCCGCGCCAGGCCTTCGATATCGGACATCAGCGGCGGATCGTATTGCAGGTGCGCCGCCGAATGCTCGCCGACGATATTGAGCATGCCCGACGACGCCCGCCTGGCATTGTGGATGTTGGCCAGGCCGTTCGCCAGGCCCGGCCCCAGGTGCAGCAGGGTCGACGCCGGCGTGTCCTTCATGCGGTAGTAGCCGTCGGCGGCGCCCGTGCAGACGCCTTCGAACAGGCACAGCACGCTGCGCATGCGGGGGTTTTCCAGCGCCTTCAAAAAATGCATCTCCGAGGTGCCCGGATTGGCGAAACAGATGTCGACGCCCTGTTCGGTGAGCGTCTGGACCAGGCTTTCAGCGCCATTCATGTCAGTACCCCGCCATCTCGCGCGCCTTGCCGATCACGCCGTAGCTGCGCTGCGGGGCCGACATCAGGAAACCGTAGCCTTCCTTCAGCAGGCGCTCGTAATTGCTGCCCGTGACGTGCGGATTGCCCACCTTGACCTGGTGCTTGTGGCAAGTGGCGACGATCTGCGCCATGGCTGCCAGCACTTCCGGATGTTCGTACTGGCGCGCCAGGCCCAGTTCCTGCGACAGGTCGCCCTCGCCGATCAGCACGAAGCCCACGCCCGGCACATTGGCCAGCATGTCGTCGAGGTTCTCGATGGCCTTGGTGCTTTCGATCATCAGGCCGCACAGGATCTCGCCGTGCGGCGCCAGCGGCCAGACGTCGGCCTTGGCATAGTATTCCTGCTGGTTCAAGCCCCAGTAGCGGGCCGCATTGGCCGGGCCGTCGCCGCGCACGCCGCGCGGTTCGTACAGCGGCGCGTTCTTCGGCCGCGCATAGCGGCAGGAAGCGACGGCGTTCCAGGCTTGCTCGACGGTGGCCACGTGCGGCGTGATCACGCCATACACGCCGCGGTCCAGCACCTGCTTGGCGAACGACTGGTTCATCTCGACGCCGTTGGCGGGAATGCGCGCCAGCGGCGTGACGGCTGGCGCCACGGACGCCGCTCCAGCGATCTGCTTGCGGTTGAGCATGTACTGCAGCGCGTCGCCGAGCGCGGCCACATCGTAGGGATTGTGCTCCATCTCGAACACGATGCCGTCGTACGGCGCCTCGCTCATGTCGATGGCCGATTGTTTGTCGATCTTGGAAAAGGCGGTGAAAGCGGGCTTGCCCTGTTCCCAGGCGCGGATGATGCCGTTCAGGCGGTTGTTGCTCATGCTGTTCCTCGTTGTCTGAAGTGGATGATTACTGTTTGCTGTCCCAGTACATGAAGCCCATGCCCTCGCCCGTGCCGGCCGGCGTGCGCCAGCACGGCACGTAGTCGACCAGCGTCATGGCGGCCCCCGTGTCCTGCATGGCCTTCATGACGCTGACATACAGCTTGATTTCGGAGGTGCCGGACTGGTAGTAGCCGTCGGGGATGGCGGCCAGGCCGTCGTAGTCGTAGGCGCCCAGCATCTGCATGACCTTGTGGTCGAACTCCTCGTCATTGACGAAGTGCGACAGGCCGCCCGAGGCGAAGATGCCGACCCGCACGTCGGCCGGCCAGGCAGTGATGGCGTCGCGCAGCACGCGGCCAAATTCGATGCAGCGCGCCATCGATGGCTGCGTGGGCGGATAGAAGCAATTCATGATGACGGGCACGTGCGGCGGCACCTCGTCCTGCATGATCTGGTGGTAGACGAAGCTGTAGGCGTGCGGCGCCACGGGATACTCGGGCAAGGGCTTCATCCACACGTTGTCCGGCCAGGCGAACAGGTCGGTCAAATCGAAACCCTCCTTCTGGAAGGCATCGACCAGGTAGGCGGCCAGTTCCGGATGACAAGGGTGAGTCACGTGCTGGTCCGGCGCATACACGGCGCGTTGCGGCGGGCCGTTGTGCACCTCGGCGCCCGTGTAGATGGCGATCGAGGGCGAGAACTGCGTAAAGATCTCCTTTTGATCCTTGCCCAGGATGATGGCCACGTCGATCTTCGCCTCGCGGTAGGCCGCCGCCATGGTGTCGAGCGCCGCGCGGCAGCGTGCGGCTCGCCCGGTGCGCTCCTCCAGCGTCAGGTAGCGCTCGAAGGCCGCCTCGCGGTGCGCTTCCAGTTCCGGGTAGGTCCAGGTGCGGTTGCGGAACCACAGTTCCGGGTTATTGCGGTCGCGCTCGCCATTCGTCAGCCAGTCTTCCGGCTTCTGGCCCAGCATGCCGCTATGCGGTACCGCCATGCCGAATACAATTTTTGCCATCGTGTTCCTCGTGTAGGTGTTTTATATGGGAGATCAGAGCTTGCCCAGCGCGTCCTGCAGCGGCGCCGGCGCTTCCTTCGCTTCCTGCGCCGCCGCTTCGCCGACCTTCGGTGCCCATTTGCGCTGCAGCAAGATGACGGAACTGCCGGCGCCGATCAGCAGGAAGACGAAAATCGCCAGCATCGGCGCCGTGTAACTGCCGCTGACATGCAGCAGCCAGCCCGACAGGCTGGCCGAGATGCCGCCGGCCAGGCTGGTGGCCACCTGCTGCAAGCCCGTGTTCAGACCGATGGCCGGCTTGGGGATCAGGGTCAGCTTGCACAGGGTGGTGTTGTTGGCCGTGACCAGGCCCAGCAAGGAAAGCGACAGCACGTTCCAGAACAGCGCTTGCTGCAAGGTCGGCGCATACGCGCCCAGCAGGACCGTGGTGCCGCCGATGAAGCCGGCGACGACAAAGCTCTTGCGCACCCGCACCGCATCCCTGCCCCGCGCAATCAGCCGGTCCGCGGCCCAGCCGGCGATGGTGGCGACGATGGCGATGCCGGCAAAGCTGAAGAAGGTGTACAGGCCGGACTTTTCCAGCGACAGGCCGCGCTGCTCGACCAGGTAGGCCGGCATCCAGGTCATGCAATAGAAGGTGAAATAACCGTAGCAAAAGTTATTGATCATGCCGCCCCACACCACGGGGCTGGCCAGCAGGCTGCCAAAGGTGACGGAGGCGGCCGTGTCGCGGCGCGTGACCAGTTCCGCCTTCGAGGGAAAATCGTTCTTCACCATCAGCAGCCACGGCCCCAGCCACAGCAGGCCCACCAGGCCCGTGGCGACAAACATCAGCTGCCACGAATGGTTGACGATGATCCAGGCGGCGATGGGCGCGCCGATGGCCGGGCCGAACTTGCCGCCCATGGCGAAGATGCCGACGGCCAGGCCTTTCTGGCTTTCGCGGAAATTGTTGCCCATCCAGCGGTAGCTGGCCGGGATCACCACCGCTTCGGCGGCGCCCACCAGCAGGCGCATCAGGATCAGCGCCCCCAGGGTCGTCACCATGCCGGTGGCGGCCGAGGCCAGGCACCACAGGGTGAAGCACACGGTGTAGGGCCATTTCACGCCGTAACGGTCGACCACCCAGCCCATGCCCAGCTGGCACAGGCCGTACGACCAGAAGAAGGACGAATTGAGCCAGCCCCGCTCGACGCTGGTGAGGGCGAATTCGGCGACAAAATTCTTGTCCGCCAGCGCCGATGACAGGCTGGTGCGGTCCACGAAGGAAATCAGCAGCCCCAGCGCCAGCAGCAGCAAGATGCCCCAGGGGTTGACGGCGCCTGCGCCTTTTGCCTTACTTGTCTCCATCTATCTCTTTCGGTGATGTGTGCTTGATGTGTGCTGTTTCCGGGCCGCTCTGCGGCGGCTTGCCCGGAGTTAAAGTGGCGTGGCGCTGGCGTCAGGCCAGGCCGGGGTACAGCTGCTGCGCCGTCTTGCCGAAGATCCAGGCGCGGTCGGCGTCGCCGAGGCAGGCCAGGCCCGCCTGCGCCGTGGCCAGGATGTCGGCCAGGCTGCCCGGCGAAGTGGGGTAGTTCGAACCCCAGGCCATGCGCGACGCGCCAAAGGCGTCCACCACGCGGGGGAAGAAGGTTTCGGCGCTGGCCTTGTCCTTGCTCACGTCGTTGAAGATGCGCGGCGTCAGCTTCAGGTAAATGCTGGGCAAGGCGGCCAGCTCGAACAGGCTGTGCGCCCGGGCATACGGCGCGCCGTCGGCCACGTCCGGGCGGCCCAGGTGGTCGAGGATGATGGGCACCGTGGGAAAGCGCTTGGCCAGCGCCGTCACCTGCGGCAGGCCGACGGGTCCCGTCTGGATGCACATCGTCAGGCCCAGCTCGGCGCACAGTTCCCACGCGGCAAACGAGCGCGGATCGTCCAGTTCGCTGGGATCGAAGTCCTTGGTGCTGCCGCCGGTGAACAGGCGCAAGCCGGCCAGGCCGCGCGCCTGCCACTCGCGGATGCGCTGCGGCGCGTCGTCCTGCAGCACGTCGACGGAGCCGACGGCCGCCAGGCGGCCCGGGTACTGGCCGCAGCCTTCCACCACATAGCTGTTATCGAAGCCATACGTGGTGGACGAATGCACGACGGCCGCCTTGGCCACGCCGGCCGCGTCCATCTGGGCGATCAGCGCCTCGACGGTGCTGGGCCGCTCCTGCGACCAGTCCGAGCGCTTGCCGAACAGCGGCGCCGGCGGATAGCGGCTTTCGTCGCCGGAAATGATGTGCGGGTGAATATCGATGATGCTGGTCATGCTGGCTCCTTATTTGCCTTGCGCCTTCAGGCGCGCATCGAGACGGGGGAAGACGCGGCGCGCATTGCCCTCGAAAATCTTGTAGCGGTCTTCCTCGGTCAGCGAGGCGATGCCATCCACATAGCGCTTGGTGTCGTCGAAATACTGGCCCGTGGCCGGGTCCTTGCCGCGCACGGCGCCGATCATTTCCGAGCCGAACAGGACGTTGTCCGCCGGAATCACCTTGGTCAGCAGCTCCACGCCAGGCTGGTGGTACACGCAGGTATCGAAGAAGATGTTGTCGAGCAGCCCTTCCAGCGGACGCTGCTGCATCTCCAGCGACATGCCCCGGTAGCGGCCCCAGTGGTAAGGCACGGCGCCGCCGCCATGCGGGATGATCAGGCGCAGCTGGGGAAAATCCTTGAACAGGTCCGACTGCAAGATCTGCATGAAAACCGACGTATCCGCATTCAGGTAATGCGCGCCCGTGCCGTGGAAGCACGGGTTGCACGAGGCGGCCACGTGGATCATGGCCGGCACGTCGAGGTCGCACAGCGCCTCGTACAGCGGATACCATTCGCGGTCCGTGACGGGCGTGCCGGTCCAGTAACCGCCCGTCGGATCAGGGTTCAGGTTGCAGCCGACGAAGCCCAGCTCCTCGACGCAGCGGCGCAGCTCGGCAATGCTGTTCTTCGGCGGCGCCAGCGGCGACTGCGGCAGCTGGCACACGGGGGCGAAGTTCTCCGGATACATTTCCGTCACGCGGTGCACCAGGTCGTTCGAGATTTCCGCCCATTCCAGACTGGTGCGCTCGTTGCCCAGGTGATGGCTCATCAGGCCGGCGATCGGCGAAAACAGGGTCAGGTCGCCGCCCCGCTCCTGCTGCAGGCGCAGCTGGCCGTTGCCCACCGCCTCGCGGATTTCATCGTCGGAGACAAAGGCGTCGGCGCGCGACGGTCCGTTGACGGGATCGTTGGCAAACTCGACCTGTTTCGCGCGCCAGTTGCGAAACGAGGCGGGGACGGTGGTGAAGTGGCCGTGGCAATCAATAATCATGGTGTTCTCTCGGTTCGGTTCAGCGGATTTGCGGATCAAGGTGCCAGCGGATCGACAAACAGTTCGGCGATCGACATGCGGCGCGGCGTCAAGCCTTGCTGGTAGGCCGTCGCTTCCAGTGTTTCGATGGTTTTCAGGTTGTCCTGCAAGCCGTACGGCAGCGGGTCGTGGCCGACGATCTTGCGCAGCGCCAGGTATTTCTTGTCGCTGGCACTGGTGGCCTCGCCCGCGTCGAGACGCGCCAGCCATTCCTGTTTGGCCCGGTCGAAGGCGTCGTACAGGGACTTGGCGATCCACGGATGCTCGGCCAGGACCGAATCCTTGACCACGATGGTGCCGTGCATGGGATACACGCCCGTGCGCCGGTAATAGTCCGCCTCGATCTCGGCCGCGTTGGGCAACAGGTCAGGGTAGTCGGCCTCGACCTCCTTCCAGCCGCCCGTCGGCGCGCCCGTGCGGCCGATGCCCGCCGCCCCTTCCAGGCCGGCCACCAGCTCGCCCCTGGCCATCATGTCGGCCAGCGAAGTGCCGGGCGCCGCGTGGATGACGTTGCCCGGCAGTTTCAGCTGCGTCACGTGTTCCTCGTCATCGACCACCCACGTCACCTTCGACGCGTCCAGGCCGAATTCGTCGATCAGCACCTGCCGGTTCCACACGCCCGTGGTGACGGAATAGGCGCGCACGCCGACCTGCTTGCCTTCCAGCTCCTTCGGGTGGCCAATGCCCGCATCCGGGCGCACCAGCAGGCCGCCGTGGTGGAAACGGCGCACGACGAAGATCGGCAGCGCGACGAAGGGCGCGCCATGGGCGCGGGCGATGATGTAGGTGGTGGGCGCCAGTTCGCACACGTCGAATTCGACGTCGCGCACCATGCGGCGAAACGCGCCGATCTGCGGCTGCACGGTGACAAATTCCGCCTCCACGCCCTCGATGGGAATGGAGCCGTTGCGGATGGCCGAGGTGTGCGGATGCTCGGCGATGGCGATCTTGAGGGGGACTTTCTTGGCCAACTTGATTCTCCTGTGGATGTCTTTCGCCTCGGGCTGAAAATACCTCCAGCCGGCCGGCGTCATGTCTTGAGGAATCAAGAATAGGAGATGGCCGCGCCCCCGTCCCTAGACAAAATTGAGATTCGCTGGGACTTTTTCTGGCACTTTTGTGCAATCGCCACAGATGCCGCCGGGCGCTTGCCCTCGCCTGCCCCGAGGGCTATGATGGACGCCGACCAGCGCGAGAAATCGGCCCGCGCAGCCCGGCGCCAGCATGGCCGGCTGCGACACAACGATCCCGCTGCGCCTTGCCCAGGAGACCAGATGACACACAATGCGGTAGCAAAGAATCAATATCATGCGGGTGGCAGGGTCACCCTGACCACCGTGCCGAAAGTGCGGCTGTACGTGGAACGCCAGGAAAAACGCGAGGGCTGGTTCGTGCATATCGGCCACGTCACGGAACGGGGCCGCTGGCGCACCGAGCCGCATGCGCATCCCAAGTATGGCCAGGTGATCTTCGTGCGCAATGGCCGCGGCGTGATGAACCTCGAAGGCAGCAGCGTGCCCTTCGAAGGCCCATGCGCGCTGCTGCTGCCCACCGAATGCGTGCATGGCCTCGATTACGAAGTCGACGTGGACCGCTGGGTAGTCACCATCGAAGTGGCCTATCTGACGCAGGTCAACAGCAAACTGCATGAATTCATCCAGCTATGGGCCATGCCGCGCGTGATTCCCCTCTCGTATGCGGACGAGGCGGCGGCGGAATTCTTCAGCCTCATTTCACGGCTGGAACAGGAAGTAGCCTTGCGCGCCACCGGCCACGTAATCGGCACGGAAGCGCTGCTGACCTCGCTTCTGCTGATGCTGGTGCGCGGCACGCGCCTGGAGCAGGTCGACAATGAAGGCACGACGCGCAGCGAGATCCGCCTGGCCGACCGTTTCCGCGAGCTCATCGACGCACATTACCAGGAAGGTTTGCCGCTGCAGGACTACGCCTCGATGATGGCCGTGTCGCTGGTGCAATTGCGCGCCGCCTGCGCCTCGGCGACGGGGCAAAGCCCCACCAAGATGATCCATGCGCGTCTGATCACGGAAGCCAAGCGCCACCTGATCTTTGGCGACCAGTCGATGGAACAGATCGCCTTTTTGCTGGGCTTTTCGGACGCCGCCTACTTTACGCGCTTCTTCCGCAAGGAAGTGGGCCAGACGCCCAGCCTGTTCCGCATCACGGCGCGCCAGCAGCCGCACCGCGCGAAAGCCGGCTGAGTCACCGGCGGCGCGGCGGGCTGCGGCCGCTGGCCTTCAGCGGGGGCGCTCCCCGTTGCCGCTGGCGGCCGAATCCCGGGTACCCGGCGCCGCGCATATTCATCCATTTCATCCATTACCCATGGCCGGGACCGGCTTAAAGGCCGGCGGCCGGCCGTCCACCTTCCCCTGTTCCTGGCAAGTGCCAGGCACCCGTTCGCTGTTCCAGCACCTGTGGGCCGGCTGGGGGCCGACACCCCGCCACGCTGTTCGGGCCGAAGATTTCGGGCGGAAGAGCGGCTACGGCACCGCGCTGGCGGCAGCACCAGCCGCCACGCAAGCACAGCACGACGGCGCGACACCTCGGCCAGCCCTAGGCCATACGCTGGCCGGGAATGACAACCGTCACGTTCATGCCATCCCCCAAAAATAGCGGCGCAGCGGTCTATGTGTTGAAACGCACAGACCAGCGACGGCTTTCACCTCAAAATTTAATCAAACAACAAGGAAACGAACCATATGGACACCACATTATTTACCCGCCTCGCCCAATACGGAAAATTCACCATCGAAGCCACGGCCCACAAGCTGGAGTCGGCCTGGTATCCGCAATACAGGATCCTCGACCACAAACGCGACCACGAGCCGATGCGTGACGCTGTTTCGACCGATAGCTACCCCTGCGGCGAAGCGGCTGTCGATATCGCCGTGCAGCGCGCCATGTTCGACTTGGAATTCGGCGAAAGCCTGCCGGCATAACCGTGGAAAACTTTGCACCGGCAAACAAAGCGGGCGGCCGCCTTTACGACACAGACGGCCTGCTACGCAGCCTGTATCGCGATCTCGACACCTCATTGGCCCCATTCGAACTTGCCATTGCCCGTGGCGACCGCAGTAAGGCGATCAGCCTGCAGTCGCACATCGAGTTCGTCTGTGCCGCCATGCTGGTGCTCTACGAAAAGAAGAACTTGCTACTTCTTGGCCATCCATCAGCATGAAATCGCTCACAGCCCCTTCCCTGAGCGAGTACGGGAGCGCCAGACACAAATCGCCGGGCTTGAGCTAGCTCCCGCCCACCGCCCGCCGCTCGCGCGATGGATTCAGCTACCGGAGGGCTTCAGCACGTCGCCCATCCGGCGTATTCAACTGTGGGTATCCCTCCGCGGATGGCCAAGCTGAACGGTGTCGGCCCGACGCTAGATGCCTTACGATGCTCTAGCGAAGGTTTCGCGTGTCGCGGCGCAATCGATTTGAGTTATCCTTTGCATCATTTCCGCTCTGCAATGATGCTTTTAAGTTAAAGTATTGCATTGATCGCTTGAATCAGCACCCCGGAGCAGACATTCGGCTATTCGGGCGCGCTCCTCAATTCGATGTTCATCTTGAGCCGCTCCCGACGCCTTCCAACCGCACCTGAATGAATTCCAGTAAAGCCCGAACCCGCGCAGTCACGGAATGCCGATGGCTGTACACGCCAAGCAATTGCAGCGGCGCAGGACACAGGTCCAGCGGCACTTCCTGCAATCGGCCCGCGGCAAGATCTTCCTGGCATGGATAGGCAGCCA
>RCMZ01000406.1_pt1 | contig 29034 bp, 23 predicted proteins | sample 2041141 | NCBI WGS metagenome assembly RCMZ01 (sample SAMN09708263, study PRJNA481090) | Wastewater metagenome, whole genome shotgun sequencing project. | biome: sewage; isolation source: Davis station wastewater (DW) | place: Antarctica: Davis Station | collected 2010-03-01 | reverse complement strand
CAAGTTCCAGGCGGTCCTGCGCGCCCTGGGCGTTGACGAGGCCGCAGCATGATCCCGCTTCAACAGGTCTGGCCCGACGATCTGGCCGCACGTTATCGCGACAATGGCTATTGGCGGGGCGAGACCTTCTCGGACCTGCTGCGCAACTGTGCGGCGGACTATCCCGACAAGCTGGCCGTGGTGGCTGAGGGCGCGCGCTGGACCTATGCGCAACTGCTGGACCGGGCCGAGACGGCGGCGGCGGGTTTCCTTGCGCTGGGGCTGCAGCCCGGCGACCGGGTGGTGGTGCAACTGCCGAACCTGGCGGAGTTTCTCAGCGTCGTGTTCGGCCTGTTCCGCGCGCAGCTGATCCCGGTTTACGCCTTGCCGGCGCACCGCCTGACCGAGATCGTCCATTTCGCCAGAAAATCCGAGGTGGCGGCCTACGTGATCGCTGACCGCCGCGACGGCTTCGACTATCGCGCTCTGGCCCGTCAGGTTCAGGGCGAGGTTCCCGCCATCCGCCATGTCGTGGTGGTGGGGCAGGCGGAGGAGTTTGTCGCCTTTGACGGCTTCCGCCCCGATTTGTCGCTGCTGCCGACGACAGACGCCGATCCGTCGCAGGTGGCTTTCCTGCAGATATCGGGTGGATCGACAGGCCTGTCCAAACTGATCCCGCGCACCCACGACGACTATCTGTACAGCGTGCGCGACAGTGCGGTGATCAGCGGCTTGAGCGCTGACAGCGTTTATCTGACGGCCCTGCCTGCGGCCCATAATTTCCCGATGAGCTCGCCCGGCTATCTGGGCGCCATGTGTGTCGGCGCGACGGTGGTGATGGCGCCGTCGCCGTCGCCGGACGCCTGTTTCCCGCTGATTGCGCTTGAGGGGGTGACGATCACGGGTCTGGTGCCGCCGCTGGCCTTGCTGTGGATGCAGGCGGCCGCGAAGACGGCGCATGACATCTCCAGTCTTCAGGTGCTGCTGGTTGGCGGGGCCAAGTTCCTGCCGGAAGCCGCCCGCCGCGTTCGTCGTGAACTGAACTGCACCCTGCAGCAGGTGTTTGGCATGGCCGAGGGGCTGGTCAACTACACCCGACTGGATGATCCCGAGCAGTTGATCGTGGAGACGCAAGGCCGCCCGATCAGCCCGGATGACGAGGTTCTGATCGTTGACGATCATGATGTGCCAGTGGGCGAAGGCGAGACCGGCAATCTGCTGACGCGCGGCCCCTATACGATCCGCGCCTATCACAATGACGATGCGGCCAATGCGCGGTCGTTCACCGACGACGGTTTCTATCGCACCGGCGACGTCGTGCGCTGCACGCCAGAGGGCTATCTGGTCGTGATGGGTCGGGCGACCGACCACATCAACCGCGCAGGCGAGAAGATCTCGGCGGAGGAGGTGGAGGATCACCTGCTGGCCCATCCAGCGGTGTTCGATGCGGCGGTGGTCTCCACGCCCGACGACTATCTGGGCGAACGCATCTGCGCCTTCATCATTCCCAATGGTCCCGCGCCGCGCGGCGTCGAGATCAAGGCGTGGATGCGCAAGCGCGACATCGCGGAGTTCAAGGTGCCGGATCAGATCGTCTTCGTCGACGACTTCGCCATCACCGCCGTGGGCAAGATCAGCCGCCGTGAGCTGCGCGCCGCCCTGCGCCAGCGGCTGCTGGACGCCGCCAAGGGAGAACCCGCATGACCGCCAAGCCCGGCCTGCCGACCGCGCCTGCCTATGACCTGCCGACCGAGGATGAAATCCCGGCGTCGCGCGCGCCGTGGGTGTTGGAGCGCGGTCGCGTCGCCCTGCTGGTCCACGACATGCAGCGCTATTTCGTGCGGCCCTATGCAGCGGACGCCGAGCCTTTGACCGGGCTGGTCGCCAATATTGCCCGCCTGATCGAGGCGGCGCGGGCGGCGGGCGTTCCGGTCTTCTATACGGCCCAGCAGGGCGAGCAGGACCGTCGTGACCGGGGGCTTCAGGCCGACCTGTGGGGACCGGGCATGAGCCGTGCGCCCGAGCATCAGGACATCCTGCCCGAACTGGCGCCGAGCCCGGCTGACTTCGTGCTGGTCAAGCATCGCTACAGCGCCTTCCAGCGCAGCAATCTGGAAACCCTGATGCGGGCGAGGGGGCGAGATCAACTGATCGTCTGCGGCGTCTATGCCCACATCGGCTGCCAGCTGACGGCGGGCGAGGCGTTCCAGCGCGATATCGAACCCTTCTTCGTCGCCGACGCGCTGGGCGACTTCTCACGCGAGAAACACATGGCGGCGGTCCAGTGGGCCGCTGCGACCTGCGCCGTCGCCCTGTCGACCGCGCGTGTTCTGGAACGACTGACATGAGTAATCCCCTGACGCTGGAGCGCATGCGCGCCGACATCGCCGCCGTCCTGCATGAAACGCCGGACGCCATCGCGGATGACGACAATCTGATGGATCTGGGCGTGGATTCACTGCGTGCGCTCAACCTGTCGCTGTTGTGGAGCGAGAGCGTGCCGCTGGATTTCAGCGAACTGGCCGAGCACGTGACGCTGGCCGGATGGTGGGCTGTGGTGCAGGCGCGCCAGAAGACGCACGGGATCGAGGCCTGATCCATGGATGATGGACGCGTGGCCGCGACGGTCTGGAAGCCCCTGACGGAAGCTCTGTCGGGCCTGTGGTTTGCCCAGCGGCTGGACCCGACCAACCCGATCTTCAACACGGCGCATTATGTCGATTTTCACGGGGCGCTGGATGTTGAAGCCTTCCGGGCCGCCGTGGATCAGATGGCGATCGAAGCCGATATTCTGTCCGTCCGCTTCCGAGACCAGAATGGCGAGGTCGGGCAGGCGCTGGATCCGTCGCATCGCCCGCTGCTGAAGATTATCGACGTGTCGGAGGCGGCAGATCCGCTGGCCGAGGCCCTGAGCGCCATGCAGAGCGACCATGACACGCCGGTCGACCTGACCCGCGATCCTCTGGCCGCCAATTTGCTGTTCATCGTCAGACCACAGCGGTTCCTGTGGAGCCTGCGGGTGCACCATCTGGCGACCGATGGTTTCGGCATGGGGCTGTTGGCGAACCGGGTGGCGGAAATCTATAATGCTGGCCGAGGCGGGCCTGCTGTCGGTCCGGGTTTTGCGCCTCTGTCGAACGTCTGGGACGAAGACGCCGCTTATCGGGTGTCGGACAAACGCACCGTCGACGCCGCCTATTGGCGCGAGGTCATGGGCGATGCGCCTGAGGTCGCGAGCCTAGCGCCCGGCAAGGCGGTCACCGCCCATAGTTTTCACCGTTCTGAACGCCTCCTGCCGCCCGAGGTGACTGCGCGTCTGAAGGTGAGGGCTGACGCCAGCCGCCTGTCGTGGCCCGATGTCGTCACGGTTTTGGGCGCGGCCTATGTGCGCCGGTTCGCCGGTGTCGAGGACGCCGTGATCGGCGTGCCGCACATGGCGCGGATGGGCAGCGCATCGGCCCGCGTGCCGGCCATGGTGATGAATGTCCTGCCTCTGCGCCTGATGCTGGATGAGGATGCGCCGCTGGACGTCCAACTGATTGAGGCGTCCAGAGCCCTGATCAAGGCGCGGCGGCATGGCCGGTATCGCAGCGAACAGTTGCGGCGTGATCTGGGTCTGATCGGCGGAGCGCGTCGGCTGTACGGACCGCTGATCAATGTCCTGCCATTCGCCCAGCCGCCGCGTTTCGAAGGACTGGACGCCACCCTGCATATCCTCGGCACCGGTCCGGTGGACGACATCAGCTTCACCTTCCGGGGCGATGCGTCTCCTGATCTGACGCTGGAGGTGGACGCCAATCCGGACCTCTATTCCGCTGAACAGACGGCTGCCCATGGCGAGCGACTGGCCGCCTTCATCGCCGCCGCGCTGGACGCCGAGACGCTCGGCGAGGTTCCCATCGCGACGCCTGAGGAGGCGCAGCGCGAACTGGAGACGTTCAACGCCACGGACTATCCGCTTGCCGATGTCACCCTGACGGCCCTGTTGGAACAGGCGATGGCGGCGACGCCGGATGCGCCTGCCGTCACATTCGGCGACCAAACCCTGACCTATGCTGAACTGGATCAGCGCACAGGGGCGCTGGCGGCTGTGCTGAGGACGCGGGGCGTTGAGCGCGAGAGTCTGGTCGCCGTCGCCCTGCCGCGTTCGCTGGAGTTGGTGGTGGGACTGGTGGCGATCCTGCGGGCGGGCGGGGCCTATCTGCCGCTTGATCTGGATCACCCGCTGGACCGGATCGCCGCCGTTGTTCAGATGGCCCAGCCGACGGTGATCCTGTCACATCACGATCTGGGCGCGGCCTTTGGTTCGCGCCTGCTGCGTCCAGTCGATTGGCCTCAGACGGGGGACACGTCTGTTGATGCCTCAGAAGGCGCTGATGCCGCCTATGTCATCTACACCTCGGGTTCGACGGGCGAGCCGAAGGGCGTGCTGGTCGAGCATCGCGCCATCGTCAATCGCCTGCTGTGGATGCAGGATCAGTACGGGATCGGCCCGCACAGCCGCCTCCTGCAGAAGACGCCAGCGACATTCGACGTGTCGGTCTGGGAATTCTTCCTCGCCCTGATCTCGGGTGGTGAACTGGTCGTGGCGCCGCCCGGCGCGCACCGTGATCCATCCGCCATCGCCGCCTTGATCCGCCGCCATGCCGTCTCCGACCTGCATTTCGTGCCCTCGATGCTGTCGGCCTTTCTCGCCGATCCGGCGTCGCAGGGGATCGAAACGCGCCATGTCTTCTGTAGCGGTGAGGAACTGCCTGCCGACCTGCGTGACCGTTTCCACCAGACGGTGAAGGCCGAACTGCACAATCTGTATGGACCGACCGAGGCTGCTGTCGATGTCAGCTATTGGCCTGCCAGCGCCGATGACGCCTCGCAGCCTGTACCCATCGGATGGCCGGTGTGGAACACGCGCCTGCTGGTTCTGGACGACCGACTGCGGCCTGTTGCGCCCGGCATGAGCGGTCACCTGCATCTGGGCGGGGTGCAGCTTGCTCGCGGATATCTGAACCGGCCAGACCTGACGGCGGATCGATTCATCGCTGATCCGCACCATCCGGGGCAGCGGCTTTATCGCACAGGCGATGTGGCGCGACGCCGCGAGGACGGGGCCGTGGTCTTCTTGGAACGCAGTGACCATCAGGTGAAGATACGCGGCTTGCGCATTGAATTAGGAGAGATTGAAACCGCCATCATCGCGTCCGGTCTGGTGCGTGAAACGGTCGTTCTGGCGCGGGAGGATCGACCGGGGGAACGTCGTCTGGTCGCCTATGTCGTGCCGGGAGCGGCCTATGATCCGGTGGTTCTGAAGACGCGGCTGGCCGCGCGGCTGCCGGATTACATGGTCCCCAGCGCCATGGTCGCGCTGGACGTCCTGCCAGTGACGGCGAACGGCAAGCTGGACCGCAAGGCCCTGCCTGCGCCGACGTTCGAAACGGTCGAAGGACGGGCTGCTGAAACCCCGACCGAGCGGACGCTTGCGGCCCTCTATGCGGATGCGCTGGGTCGCGTCGAGCCGGTCAGCGCCGACGATGACTTCTTCACTCTGGGTGGTGACTCCCTGCTGGCCGTGCATCTGTTGATCCTAATGCGTGAGGCGTTCGGTCGTGACCCGGGGTTGGGCGCGCTGTTCGATCATCCGCGCGTGGCGGAACTGGCGGCCCTGATCGATGCGGATGCGCAGGATGCCGACAATGGTTTGGGGCCGGTGATCCGTCTGGCGGAGGGGGATCCGTCTCTGCCGCCGCTGTTCCTGATCCACCCCGCAGGCGGTCTGGCCTGGGGGTATCGGACGCTGGCGCGCAGCCTGTCGCCGCGCCGCACGGTCTGGGGCGTTCAGTCCCCGGCGCTGGACCCGAGCAATCCATTGCCGGACAGCATCGCCGCGCTCGGCGCGCTCTATGCCGAGCGGATTCTGGCGTCGGGCGCATCCGGTCCGATCCATCTGGCCGGATGGTCGGTCGGGGGCATCATCGCCCAGGCGGCGGCGGTCGAACTGGAGACGAGGGGGCATGTGGTAGGCCTGATGGCCATGCTGGATTCCTATCCCGCAGACTGTTGGCGGGCCGAGCCGGAACCGGATGAGATCGACGCCCTGCGTTCGCTGCTGGCCATCGCGGGCTATGATCCAGAGGCCTATCCGAACCTGCGCAGCCGCGCCGCCATCATCGACTTCCTGAAGGCGGGCGACAGCGCCTTGGGCAACCTGCCCGAAGCGGCGCTGGACGGGGTGGTTCGCGTGGTGCTGGACACCAACCGACTGGTCCGCCAGCATCATCACCAGACGTTCGGCGGTGTGACCACCCATGTCCGCGCTGGACTCGACCATCAGGGCAAGCCGCTGAAACCGGAGTTGTGGCAGGACTATGCAGCGGAACTGGATGTGTTCGAGGTTCCCTTCCTGCACCCCCAACTGACCGGCCCAAACGCCAGCGCCCTGATCGGTCCGGCCCTGTCCGAGCGAATGGTCGCCGCAGAGGAGACTGCGCAATGAAACCCTCAGGTCTTGCGGGCCGCATCGCCCTGGTCACCGGCGCAGCAGGCGGCATTGGGGCAGCGGTGGTGCGCCAGCTGGTCGAAGAAGGTGCGCGCGTAGTCGCCGCTGATCTGCCGTCTGACGCCTTGAATGCGCTGGCTCAGTCCGGCGTCGTTCGGGTCGAGCCGCTGGATGTGTCCGACAGCGCCGCCGTCACAGCCTTGTTTGATCGTGTGGAGGCGGACTGGGCCCCAATCGACCTGATCGCCAGCGTCGCGGGCATTCTGTCCAATGTCACGGTGGATCAGACCGAGGATGCGGAATGGCGGCGGGTCTTCGCCGTCAACACGGACGGGGTCTTCCATTTGGGACGAGAGGCGGCGCGCCGCATGGGCCTGAGGGGGCAGGGCGCCTTTGTCACCGTCAGTTCGAACGCAGCAGGCGTGCCGCGTCACGCCATGGCCGCCTATGCGGCGTCAAAAGCAGCGGCGACCATGTTCACCCGCTGTCTGGGGCTGGAGCTGGCGCCGATGGGCGTCCGCTGCAACATCGTGGCGCCGGGCTCGACCCTGACGCCGATGCAGACGGGCATGTGGGCGGACGAAAACGGCGCAGCGCGGGTCATCGCCGGATCGCCCGCGACCTTCAAGGCGGGCATCCCTCTGGCCAAGCTGGCGACGCCTGAGGATGTGGCCGAGGCGGTTGTTTTTCTGCTGTCCGATCGTGCAGGCCACATCACCATGACCGACCTCTATGTCGACGGGGGTGCGACGCTGCGGGGATGATCGCCCGGGCAGAGAGCAGGAAACCTGATCTGGTCCGACAGAAAATCTGAAATGCCCTTCTGGCCCGAACTTTGTTATTTCCCTAGCCATAACAGGCGCAAGTGCGCCGAACCTGACGGGAAACACCATGAAGTTCGACACGCTTGCCCTGCACGCTGGCTATAAACCTGACCCGACGACGCGGGCGGTGGCCGTGCCCATCTATCAGACCACCAGCTATGCGTTTGACGACACCCAGCATGGCGCCGACCTGTTCGACCTGAAGGTTGCGGGCAATATCTACACCCGCATCATGAACCCGACTTCGGACGTGCTGGAACAGCGGATCGCGGCGCTGGAAGGCGGGATCGCGGCTCTGACCGTGGCCTCCGGTCAGGCGGCCATCACCTATGCAATCCTGACGATTGCGGAGGCGGGCGACAACATCATCGCAACCTCGGCTCTGTACGGCGGCACCTACAACCTGTTCGCCCATACCCTGCCGCAGTACGGCATCACGGTCCGCTTCATTGACGCCGCCGACGTGGACGCCATCGCCGCCAATACCGACGAGCGGACCAAGGCGGTCTTCTGCGAGTCCATCGGCAATCCGCTGGGCAACGTCGTCGATTTCGGCGCTCTGGCCGAAGCGGCGCACGCGCAGGGCCTGCCGCTGATCGTCGATAACACCGTGCCGACGCCCTATCTGACACGACCCATCGAGCATGGGGCCGACATCGTGGTTCATTCGCTGACCAAATATATCGGCGGGCATGGCACCTCGATCGGCGGCGCCATTGTGGATAGCGGCAACTTCCCCTGGGCCGAGCGCAAGGCGCGATTCCGTCGCCTGAATGAGCCGGAAGTCAGCTATCATGGCGTAGTCTATACCGAGGCGCTTGGCCCGGCCGCCTTTATCGGGCGAGTGCGGACGGTGCTGCTGCGCAATACCGGCGCGGCCATTTCGCCATTCAACAGTTTCCTGATCCTTCAGGGACTTGAAACGCTGGCCCTGCGGATGGATCGCCATGTTGAGAACGCCACCGCTGTCGCCAAATGGCTGAACGCGCACCCGAAGGTGAAGTGGGTCAACTATGCCGGTCTGGCCGATCACCCCGGCCACGCCCTGATCCAGAAGTATTTCGGCGGCAAAGCGTCGGGCCTCCTGACATTCGGGGTTGAGGGCGGTCGCGAGGCGGGCGGGCGTTTCCAGGATGCGGTCCAGTTGTTCACGCGGCTGGTCAACATCGGTGACGCCAAGTCTCTGGTCTGCCATCCGGCATCGACCACCCACCGGCAGTTGTCGCCGGAAGAATTGGCCAAGGCGGGCGTGACCGAGGACACCGTGCGCCTGTCGGTCGGCATCGAACATATCGACGATCTGATCGCGGATCTGGAGCAGGCGTTGGCGGCCGTCTGATCTCGGTTCCACAGGGCGGCTCAAGGTCGGGTCGCCCTGTGTTCCGCCTGGAAAGCCAGGAGACTGATCCAGGGTCTGTCCCTAGCGTGAGCGAGACAAATCACTGGAGATGTGGCGCAACTATTGCGGGTGTTTCGGCCGAAACTTCACAATGGGACAATCGCCTCATGGGAGAACAGTACAAGGAGCTGGCGTCGGTCTGGCTCAGCCGCTCCTTCAGCGCGCCGACGCCTGAGATCGCCGAGGCCTATGTCGAATTGGCCGCCATTTATGAAGCCTTGGCCTGCCTTGCCTTGAGGCTGGACGTGATGGCGCGCAGGTTGTGATCAGTTCTGGGGGAAGGTGGCGCCTTCTCGGGCTCCATGATCGGTCTGGCGGTCATACAGATCGCTGGCCGCGTTGATTTCGGACGCCATGGCCGAAAAGGCGGTGTTGGCCTCCTGACAGGTGGCGGCGCTTCGAAGCGCATCCTGCAGCAGTTCCGCCCCCCGTCGTGCAATCCGGGCGTGGTTCACCTCGTGCTTCACTAGGGCGGTCATGTAGCGATCCCATACTTCTCTGTCGCTTCGGTGCATGCGGTCGCGCGTCTGCAGATCAGGCAGGGTGATTGTGATGTCATAGGTCACATCGATATCGGACGGATTGCAGACGCCGTTCCTGGATGGGGCGTTCAGCCTGTAGTTCCACAGCGTCATGGCGTCGTGTTTCATGCCCGCGGCGTCCGCAGGCTTGGCCGCTTCTATCGAGGCTCTGATTTCACGCGGGAAACGCCCCGTGACGGGATATCCAATCAAACGGGTGTTGGGAAAGGCGAGGGCTTCCTGCGCGGCGTTTCGCAACTGATCGCTGATTTCGACGGGCGCCGGGGCATCGGCGTTCGTGGATTGCAGGGCTGCTGCGAACAGCAAGGCAGGCAGGATCATTATGTGCGCACCATTCCTTGGAACGGTCGGATGCTATCGGAGATTCCGCATCCTGCTACTGCTGTTTCAAAATCACCGTGGCAGGAAGAATTCGACCGGCGTCACCAGTTCCAGCGTGGCGCCGGGAACATCGTCGGGCGGCGGCGGCAGAGGTTGGGCGCGGCCCAGCATGGCCAGGGCTTCGCGGTCCAATAATGGGCGGCCTGAGCTGCGATCTATGCGCGAAGACAGGACGCGGCCCGACCGATCCATGGTGAAGCGGAGATAGGCGACGCCTTCCTGACGCAGGCGCTGAGCGGCGGGCGGATAGCGTTTCTTGGAGTCCAGATGGGCCAACAGGCGAGCGCGCCAGTCCTGGGGCGCAGTCGACGCGCGCGGGGCAGGCGGGGCGGGACGGGCGACGGGCGCGGTGGTTTCGGGCGCTGGGGTCTGGTTTTGGGCGGGACGCGGAGCGGGCGGCGTCACGGGGACGGCCAAGGCCTCGGGCGCTTCCGCCTGAATGCGCGGGCGGATCTGTTGTGGCACGGCACGGCTGGCGGCGGCCTGCACCTGTTTAGGGCCCTCAACCTGTTCAGATGGCGGTCGCGGCGGTGCGGCGTTGATGCGGATCAGTTCGACGGCGATCACCGGCGGCTCTTCCAGCGGGATCGGCGTGTGCGAGACGAAGTTGATCAGGAACAGCAGCGGCGCGGCGTGCAGGGCCAGCGCGCCGCCCAAGGCGATCATCCCGCGCGCGCGACCGGGTGTGCGCCGAGGTCTTTCGATCTCGACCCGTCCCTGAAACGCTGCACGCGGGAGAACGGACGTCATGCGGCGTCTGCGGTCCTGGTCTTGAAGCCGACGTCCACCAGACCCCGGACACGGGTGAAGGCGGCGGCGGTTCCCGCCTGAACGCGGGCTTCCTCCTCCTCCGACATTTCGGGGGCGTCGAGGGCGGCGGTGAAGCTGCGCCAATGATTGGCGCGGCCCTCGGGCGAGGCGGCCAGGTGACGAGCGCCGAAATCCGCCGACAGGCCCAGAGCGGCCGCCGCCTTGATCAGGAAGGCGGCGCCGAGGTTCGAACCCTCAGCCACATACAACCAACCCAGCGCCGTCGGCACATCCACGGCCTCGCCCGCAACGAAGTGCGGTGGGCCGTCGGCAGGTGCGGGCTCTGCGTCCAGATCCGCCAGATCGGTCAGAACCTCATCGATGCGGCGACGTTCCAGCAGGTCCGGCACCAGAGCCATCAGTTCAGGCCTGTCGTACAGGGCGGCGATGTCACGATGGAACAACTGCTGAATCCGAAGGAATTCGGCATAGGTCTTGCGGCTGCTGAAGGGTTTGGCGGCCATGATGGCGTTGTCGAGGCCTTCGTGTACGCTGTTGCTGGAGGACTTGAGGCGCTTGGCGCGGCTGGTTTCTAGAGTGGGCATCATCAGTCTCAGTAGCGGTAGGTCAGGGCGAGACGGACGGTGCGGCCCGGCGCGGGCATGACGCCCAATGCAAGCGGGTCAAGGTGATATTCGTCCATCACATTGTCGATGTTGAGGTCGAGCTTGGTCTGCTCTGTGACCTTCAGGCTGGCGAAGGCGTCATAGATGGTCGCCTCTTTGTACAGTTGCTGGATCGCAGACAGACCGACGTTCCAGTCCTGGTCCAGCTTGCTGATCGGACCTGAGTTGTGGACGGCCCGTCCCCCGATGGTCAGGCGGTCATCAAACAGGCGCGCGCCCAGCGTCAGGTTCAGATTGAAGCGGGGCGGGTTCTGCGTGTTGCTGTAGGAGCCTTCGAAACCGCCATCCACGCAGTTAGGCGTATTCTTCAGCCCGGCGATATTGCGCTTCTCGCCATATTCACGGCGTTCCGCGGCGATGTCCGGCGCGCAGGTCTTGGCTTCGAAATAGTAGTGGGCCGACAGGTCTCCGAACACGACGCCATTGTCATAGGTGGACTGGAACTCGACGCCCGACACCTTGAACTGATCGATGTTGCGGATCAGCCCCGCGGACAGGGTGCGGTAGTCGCGGGTGATCAGGTCGTCGATGCGCGTGTTGAAATAGGCCAGCTTGAAGCCCGCACGGTCGCCGCCGGTGATCAGGTCGCGCCGAATGGTGCTGGCCCCGACCTCCCAGGTCTTGGCGCGCTCCGGTTTCAGTTCGCTGGTCGGCTTGGCGGCCGTGAACAGACCCAGCGTCGTCTCGAACAGGCTGGGCAGTTTCACGCCCTCGGCGTATTTCGCATACAGCAGCGTGTCGTCGTCGAAGCGGTAGGTCGCGCTGGCCGTCGGCATGAAGGCGTCGTCCGTGCGGCGGATCGGGTCGGACCAGGTCCATTCGGTCGGCACGATCAGGTCGCTGATGGCGCCTGCATCATAGAAGTTCCAACCGGTGATGTCGGCGACGGTCCCGCGTTTGTAGGGTGACGCCAGCAGCGACGCCTGGGTGAACTGACCATTGGCGTCAGGATACCAGTTCAGCATGGCGATGCGTTTGGCGCGCCAGGCGGGCAGGTTGGGATCGCCGTTCAGCAGTTGCGTGTAGCGGATCTTGCCAATCGCCTCTTCTTTGGATTCTGTCGCCAGTCGATTGCGGTCACGCACATCAACGTGGTTGTAGCGACCGCCGACCATCAGTTCCCAATGCTCGTTCGGCTCCCATTTGGCCGAGGCGACGGCGCTGTATTCCTTGCGCACGGCGCTGCGCAGGAAGCGGTTGTTGACCAGATCGTCGTGCATCAGCGGCGAGTTGGGACCGGGTCCGACATCTTCGTGGCTGAACGACAGGCCGTAGTCGAAGGTGAACTTGCCCAGGTCGGTGAACAGCAGCGAGGTGTTGGTGATGTCGCCGCCGAAACGCTTCTGCGTCAGTTCGTTGCGATAGGCGTCCTTGTAACCAGGATCGGTGTTGAAGGTCGGTGCGTCCCACCAGTCGGTGCGGCGGTCATAGTACCAAGGCGTGATACCGGTCAGGCCGTTGTACATCAGGCTGTCGGAGTGGGTGTACCAGGCGTTGGCGCGCAGATCGACCAGATCGCCCAGTTTGCCCTGCGGCTTGTAGCGATAGCGCAGGTTATAGGCGTCCATATCGACGTTCCCCAGCGCCCATTGCGGCACGCGGTCGCGATCGACGCGGATGATCTGCGAGGCCATGATCTCGCCCTGCTCACCCTTGTAGCGACGGTAGCCGGCTTCCAGCGTCTGCTCGTCGGTGATCCGCCAGACGCCTTTCAGCAGCAGGGATTCCGACTGGGACGAGGTGTTGAAGACCTCTGTGTTCGTGGGGTTCAGCGTGGCCAGAACGCGGCGGCCTTGCGGGAAGGCGTTATAGCCTCGGTGGCCCGAGAAATAGTTGCCCACATCACGCCAGGCATAGGCGGCGATCAGGTCGAACCTGTCCCAGCGGCCTGCCGTTGCGATGTTGAAGAACTGTCCGCCGGGATGGGTCAGGTCGCCGCGATCGGTCGAGGGAACGCCGCTGTAGTCTGGCAGGGTGCGGGCGCTGGCGTCGGATACGCCCGTGCGGATACGCAGGCCCAGGTCGTGTCCTTCGGTCAGGACGTCGTCCGCATTCAAAGTCTCCATGACCACCACGCCGCCGATGCCGCCGGAGGCGTTGGCCTGAAGGCTGGGGCCCTTGGTGACTGTGATGTTGGAGATCAGGTCGGGGTCGAGATAGGTGCGCTGCGACTGACCGGCATAGCCGCGATAGGTGTCCATCGTGGACTGGCCGCCATCGATGATGACCGGCACGCGGCTCTGGCCCTGGATGCCGCGGATGTTGACGTCCAGGGCGTTGGCCACGCGGGGATCGCCCGCCGTCACGCCCGCCACACCCTTGACGATGTCGGCCGTCGAGGTCCCGCGGAAGCGTTCGATAGTGTCACGGTCGATGTAGGCGCTTGAGCCAGCCGACCGATAAGGCGCCTCCACCGGATCGCCGCCGTCGTTGAATCCTGTGGCGCTCAGGCGGCCGCCTGAACCACCTTCGATAGCGCCTTCAACCCGCACGGGGCCAAGCGCAATGGCGTCGCCGAGCACAGGCGCGGTCAACAGGGTCACAACGCGGCCAGAAAGGCGGTAGGTGACGCCGCTTCCCGCTAGCAGGCGCGACAGGCCGTCAGACACGCTATAGCGCCCCTGAAGACCGCGCGTGGACGCGTTGCGTGTCAGGCTGGCGTCGTAGGCCAGTTCGACATTGGCCTGTTGGGCGAAACGGATCAGCGCCGGGGTCAAAGGACCGGCCGGCACGTCAAAACTGGGCTGGACCTGAGCCACAGCGGGCAGGGGCGCCAGCACCGCCGCCAAAGCAACCGCCGTGGTGGCCATCAGAAACAGGCGCATGGCCCCGATATTACGTCTCGCCTTGGTCAACTTCGCCTCTCATAGCGCATGCAGCGCCAGTCCATATGGGTTCGCATGGTGCGAATGAGAATGGTTCTCTTGAGGTAGACGTGCGAAATCGTTGAACCGGGACTGTAGAGGGCGAAAAAAGTTTAGACGACTTTCAGTCGTGCAGGATGACAGGGCCGCCGAGCAGCTGCGTGGAGTTCAGGCCCAGGGTCTGCTCCAGCCGCTTCACCGTCTGGGCAGGCTGGTCGATGCGGAAGGCGCCGCTGACGCGGCGATCACGCGCCTTGCGGCCGATCACCGTCATGGGCAGGGCGGAATAGCGTCCGATCTCGCTGACGACAGCGGACAGGGGTTGGTCATCGAACACCAGCCAGCCGTCCTGCCAGGCGCCCACGCCGACCGAGGACGCCACCGGGGCCGACGGCGCCTGGTGGGGCCCATAGGTCGAGGTCTGATCCTGCGCCACGATCACTGACGCAGGGTTCGATGCGACCCGCACGGAATGTTCGGTCACCGACACCTCGGTCTGTACGCCGGTGCGCCGTACGATGAACCGGGTGCCAAGCGCCGTGGTCGATCCGCCGCCCGCCTCGACCGTGAACGGCCGGTTCGGGTTCGGCGCGACGGTGAAGGCGGCCTCGCCACGCAACAGGCGCACGGTGCGGCGGTCGGGGGCATAGTCCACTTGAACGGCGCTGTCGGTGTTCAGTTGCACGGTGGAGCCGTCGGCCAGCGTCAGCGTCCTCTGTTCGCCGGGCCGGGTGATGATATCGGCGCGCAATCGGGTGGGGCCGTCCAGCGCAACGAAGGCGATGGCCAGGGCCGCAGCCATGCCGGTCGCGATGAGCGGCGCGTGGGATAGGCGACCACCGGAGGGCGCAGTCGATCGGCGCCGACGAGAAGACGTAGCGGCTTGTGGTGTCGGCCGCACAACGGCCTCGCCCATTTCCAGCCAGAGAGCCTGAGCCTTTTTGAATGCGGCGGCGTGTTCGGCAGTCTGCAGCCAGACCTCCAGATGCGCTGAGCCCGCATCATCCAGCAGACCGCTCTGCTGGTCAGCCACCCAGCGCGCAGCTTCGCGATCCGCGCGAGATACGCGGTCGGGCTTTGAGGGAGTGACGGATGTCATCACAACGCCTCTTGCTCAGCCAGCCGCGTCTGGCAATGGCTGATTGCATGGCGAACGTGTTTCGCCACCGCATTTGTTGTAATTCCCAGGCGTTCGGCAACTTCTGCGGGCGTCAGACCCTCGATCCGCCGTAAAAGAAAGACCTCGCGACAACGGGGCGGCAGTTCGTCGATGGCGGCGGACAGCAGGCTTAACCGCTGGCGGTCTATGATCAGTGTTTCCGTGGTCGGCGTGGCGTCGGCCATTCGCACATACTCAGCCTGACCGTCGAACAGGGCCGCGCCGCGCATCCGTTTCCTCCGCTGGTCCGAGGTCAGATTCAGCATCAGCCGATAGAGGTAGGCGCGTTTGTCCTTGATCGCCTCTGGATCGGCGATGCGCTGAATGTTCAGCCACAGGGTCTGGGTGATGTCTTCCGCCAGAGTGGCGTCGCCCAGTATCCGCCGCGCCATTCGCATCAATGACGTGCGCTCAGTCACCAGCAGCTGGGAGAAGGCTGCGCGATGTGAAAGGTCGAGGGGAGACATTCGCGACGCGCGATAACGTGTCTGCGAGTGAATCGCAAACACGTTATGGTCGAGTGGGACGGGCGTGATCGCGGGGTCAGGCCGTTGTCGGTGTCAGTTCAGCCGATGGCCTTGGGCTCGGCGCCCTCGATTTCGTCCTCGGGGTCCAGTTCGCCTTCCCACTTGGCGACGACGGCGGCGGCGACGGAGTTGCCGACTACATTGGTGGCGGAACGACCCATATCGAGCAGGTGGTCGACCCCCAGCACAATGGCGATCCAGGCTTCCGGCAGGCCGAAGTAGGTCAAGGTGGCCATGATGACGACCAGCGAGGCGCGTGGGATGCCCGCGATCCCCTTGGATGTGACCATCAGCAGCAGCAGCATGAAGATCTGCTGCGAGATGCTGAGGTGCACGCCGTGCGCCTGCATGATGAACATGGTGGCGAACGTGCAGTACAGCATCGAGCCGTCGAGGTTGAACGAATAACCCAGCGGCAGGACGAAGCTGACGATACGCTTGCGCACGCCGATCTTGGGCAGAGCGTCCAGGATGCGGGGATAGGCGGCTTCCGAACTGGCGGTAGAGAAGGCCAGCAGGGCAGGGGTGCGGATGGTGCGGAACAGCGGAATAACGCGCTTGCCCAACACAACGGCGCCAGCCAGGAACAGGATGCCCCACAGGGTCGCCATGGCGCCATAGAAGCCCAGAACGAACTTGGCGTAGGTGCCCAGCATCTCCAGGCCCTGCGTCGCGATGGTCGAGGCCAGGGCGCCGAAGATGGCCAGCGGGGCCAGCTTCATCACGAACTCGGTCACCTTCAGCATGATGGAGGCGGCCTGTTCGACCAGGTGCATCACGGCCGGAGCCTTGTCATCCAGTGCGGCGACGGCGGTGCCGACGAAGAGGGCGAAGACGACGATCTGCAGGATTTCGTTGCGCGCCATGGCGTCAAAGATGGAGGTCGGCACCAGGTGGGTGATGAAGCCATGCAGCGAGAAGGCGTCGGTCGATGCGGCGGGCGCGGTGGCCACGACGGCTTCCGGCAGGTGCAGATTGGCGCCCGGCTGCAGGATCTGAACGATCAACAGGCCCAACAGCAGCGATACGGCCGAGGCGGAGATGAACCAGGCCATCGTCTTTACGCCGATGCGTCCGACCGAAGCGGCGTCTTCCATGTGGGCGATGCCCGCGACCAGGGTGGTGAAGACCAGCGGCGCAATGATCATCTTGATCAGGCGCAGGAAGACATCGGTGATCAGGTTGAGGTTGGAAGCCGCCTTTGACGCACCCTCAGCGTCGAGAAAATGGTTCAGTCCCCACCCGGTGAGGACCCCAAGGATCATCGCCCCGATGATGAGGTACGCAAAAGAACGTTTCATACAGATAGTCGCCCCAGATGAGCGTGGGATCACATCGCCTAATCGTCGGTGAATGATTCCGAGCCGCCCTCGACAGATTCGACATGAATAACGGCAATCCTCCGCCTCGCCAGCGGAAAATCAGAATAAGCGGTCATGGCTCAGCTTGAGGTTTGTTGGGCCGTGACCTGTCGTTGTCTGACGGCTCTCAGAGCGGGCGCCAGCAACCAAAGGCCGTAGATCAGAACCAGGGCAGCCAAGACGGTCGCCTCTGGAGCAACTTCGGACAGACTGGCGCCGGTCGAGTTCATCTTCACGAAGGCCTGCACCCCAGCAGTCGAGGGAAACAGATTGGCCAGCCAGACAAGCGGCTGGGGCATCATGAAGTGCGGCCAGGCCGTGCCGCCCAGGAAGAACAGCGGCGCCGACGTGCCGACCAGCACCTGCAGCACCCGCTCGTGCCGGTCGAACAATCCGCCCAGACACAGGCCCAACGCCGACACCGCCGCCGAAAACAGCGGCGTCAGAAGAATGACGCCGACCACGTCGCCTGCACGCGGATAGTCCTGAATCCAGAAGACGAAACCGAAATAGAACAGGCTGGACAGCGTGCCGATGACGGTCAGCGCCAGCCACAGACCCAGACGACTTCTGAGTCGTAAGATCGGCGCCCCCGTCTCGCGTCGTATGGCGGCGATGACGCCGGCGCCCAGCAGCAGGGTCTGTTGCAGGATGACGATGCTGACCGCCGGAACCGCATAGTCGCCGTATCCCTCGGTGGGATTGAACAGCGACACCTGCTTCAGGCTGGGCGTCAGGGATGCAGCGCGTGCGACCTCGGGCAGGCCGTTCAGGCGTTCGCGGATCACATCGACGACAGCGCCCGCCGCCGCCTTGCCTATGGCGGTCACACGGACCAGATAGCCGCCGTTCAGATAGATGGCGACGCCGTCCGGCGCGCCGCGCGCCAGACTGGCCTCGAATCCGTCAGGCAGGACGATGATGCCATCGACGACGCCGCGCTTCATCAGGTTCTGCGCTTCTTCGACAGAGGAGGCGACGGCGGCGACCTCGATGGCGTGGCTGGCGTTCAGGTCTTCGACCAGGGTGCGTGTCGTCGGCGTCTGACTGCTGGTCACCACCGCCAGAGGCAGGCCGGTCGCGGACTGACCCGAATAGGCCGCCGGATAATAGAAGGCGTACAGCACCACAGCCAGCAGCAGCAGGCTGGCGACCGGACGGGCTTTCACAATGCCTGCGAAGGTGGCTGTGAAACTGCCGACGAAGCTCTGTGTGGGCAGGGGGAAGGTCAGGGCCTCGACCTTGGGCTCACGGTTTGACCGCCAGAGCGCCGCCAGGGCGGCGATGATGAAGGCGCCAAGGGTCACCGCGCAGAGAATGAGCAGGTCGTGGACTGCGGCGGGCCGCGCTCCATCAGTCACCATCTGACTGGTCTGAAGCCGCAGATAGTGGGTGTAGGGCAGGACGTCGCTCCAGAACTGGGCGAAGCGCGGGCCATGATCCAACGGCAGGGTTCCATTGGAAAAGGCGATGGCTGCGCCCGAGTAGATGGCGGTGGCGGAGAAGGCCAAATCGTTGTCGCCCGACACCGCGACCAACAGGGCCGACAGGGCGACGCTGACCGCCATCAGAGCGGCCATGCCCAGCACCAGCAGGGGTAATGATCCGGCCACGCCCCAACCCCTAAACCCGCACAGCCAGACGATCCAGGCCAGCCCCCACAGGGTGAAGATCAGGAAATGCGGCGTCAGGCGCCCAGCCAGAGCCGCTGTCGTGCGGCCCCCATTGGCGATCTTGAAGGGTCGGAATGACTTACCCTGCATCAAGCGTCCGACCGCCAGCACCGCCGAGCAGGCGGCTAGCAGATGCAGGACGCCGGGGCCGAGCAGACCGCCCAGAAACAGTTCGAAGTTCAGTTGCGGGTTGCCGATGATCGACACCTGCACATCTGGCGGGCTGAGGGCAGTCGCAGGCACGCCCATCTGACGGGCGCGTTCCTCCAGCACGGGTGCAGCGGCCGAGGCGATGGCGGCCGACTGCTTCAATGCTGTCAGGGCGCCCGCCGTCTGGAAGGCGCCGTTGAAATAGACCGCTACCTGTTCAGGCTGTCGAAATGCGCCCGCGCTGAAGCCGGAGGGGAAATAGGTGAAGCTGAAAATCTTGCCCTGCCGCATCAGCGTCATCGCCTCGTCCAGAGTGGCGGGGGCATAGGCGACATCAAGGCCCGAACTGGCCTGCATGTTGCGGATGGCGGCGCGGCTGAAGCCTGATCGGTCGTGATCGACGACAGCGGTCGGAGAGCCGTGAATGACCCCCGGCGCGAACATCAGCGCAATCACCGCCAGCAGGATCAGCGGCAGACCAAAGGCGACGAAGGCATCCCATGGCCGCGTCAGCAGCAGGCGCGTTTCATCACGCACGGCCCGGGCGAAGGCCGCGCGGTTGGACATCATCGACGCGACCAGTCGAACAGCACGCTCATGCCCGGACGCAGGTTGGCGACGGGCTGAACCGGCTTGGCCTTGATGGCGAAGCTGCGCACGTCATAGCCGCTGGACTGGCGGGTCGAACGCCAGGTGGCGAACTCGCCCTGCGGGCTGATGGCGGTGACGCGGAAAGCCACATTTTTCAGGCCCAACGCGGGGATGTCGCCATGCAGCGTCGCGCCCATTTTCAGGTCGCGATACTGGTCCTCGCGAACGGTGAGGGACACCCACGGATCGGCGGTGTCGACCACGGTGTAGACAGGCACGCCGATCAAAACCAGTTCGCCGACATTGGCGAAGCGCTGGGACACCTCGCCCGCATGAGGGGCGACCAGGCGCGTCTCGGATTGCAGGCTGGTGGTTTCGGCGACGGCGGCCTGCGCCCCGCTGACCTGGGCGTCGGCGACGGATCGTTCCTGCGGGCGGGTTCCGGTCTGGGCCTTCACATATTGCTGACGTGCGGCCTCGGTCTGGGCGGCGGTGGCGGCGCGGGCGGCGACGGCTTCGTCGCGGCGTTGGGCCGAGATGACGCCCTCGGCGAACAGGGTCTCGGCGCGTCGGGCGGTCTGGTCGGCCAGACGTTCCGTCGCCTGACTGGCGCGCCAGATGGATTCGACGGTGCGGATGTCTTCGTGCCGGGCCCCCTCGCGGCTGAGGGATTGCAGCGCCTCGGCGGATTGCAGCAGGGCGCGGGCCTGCACGTCCTTGGCCTCGATCTCGGGGCTGCTCATGACGGCCAGAACCTGACCTGCCGTGACCCGGTCGCCTTCTGAGGCCAGCAGTTGCTCGACCCGGCTGGGGGCCTTGGTGGCGACGGTGAAGGTCTCGGCCTCCACCATGCCCTGAATCTGCTCCTTCGGCGGACGGGCGGCCAGAAACAGGCCGATGATGATGAAACCCACCAGCAGTATGGCGCCTGCGGCGATGATCCAGACGCGCAGGGCGCCGCGCTTGCGCGAGGGGGGCGTGGCTGTCGTCTCGCTCATGGTGCGCTGATCCGATCGTCGCGTTGCAGATAGTCGTTCAGGGTCTGGGGGCTGCTGGACGCCGCCAGCAGGGCCGCCAGACTGAGGTCGTATTCATAGGCGGCCACCGCCCGTTGCAGGCGCGCCGCGCCCAGCAGGTTGCGGGCGTCCACGACCGCAGAGACAGGGGATTCGCCCTCGCGGAAGGCGATTTCCTGAACGCGCAGGTTTTCGGTCGCCGCCGTCAGGCTGGAGTCCATCGACAGGAACTGCCGACGCGCCAATTCGGCCTGATTATAGGCGCGCGTGACCAGCAGCCGCGCGTCGTCGCGCGCCTGACGTTCCATCTCGCCCGCGGCCTGCGCCTGTGACCGGGCGGCGCCCGCCATGCGGCGTCGGTCGATGGACGACATCAGAGTGTAGCGCGCCCCGATGCCGACGGCCCAGTCCGGCTCGGTCGGCAAGGCGTTGTCGGGGTTCAGATTATAGGTTCCAAAAGCATAGACGGTGGGCCGGAACCGCGATTCCGCCAGATCGACGCCTGCTTCGGCCAGATCGCGGGTGGCTTGGGCCTGGGCGATGCGGGCGTTGGACTGGGATGCCTGGGCGACAAAGACGTCCATCGGCCCGACCGAGGTGCGGTTGACGAACAGGGGCGTTGTGGGCGTCACCCCCTCATCAAGGTTCAGCACCCGGCCCAGCGACTGGACCGCGTTGTCGTATTCAAGCTGCGCGCGGTCCAACTGGCGCTGCGAAGCATCACGGGCCACCTGCACCTGCAGCGTCTGGGCGTGGCTGAGCACGCCTTCGCGCTCCATGCGCTCGGCGTTGCGCAGATGAAGGTCGAAACCGTCGCGGGTTTCGGTCGAGATGCGCACCGCCTCCGCCGCCAGCACCTGTCCGAAATAGGTGCGGGCCAGATTGACGGCTTCCAGATCCACGGCCTCGCGGCGGCGCGCCTGGGCCAGATCGACATTGGCGGCGGTGGCGCGTTGCAGGGCAGGGATGGCGCCGCCGCTGTAGATGGGCTGGAGCGCGGTCAGGGTTGGGCGAAACGCGGTGTCCTCGACCTCCAGCCGCACATCGGTGGGCAGGGCGGCGAAGATTTCCGGCAGGGCGGCCTGCAGCCGTTGTCCGACGGTCTGAAGAATATCACCCGGTATGCCGGGCAGGTCCGAGATCAATCCCGGAATCGCGGCGCCCAGTTCGGACTGGGCCTTGTCCAGCGCGCCGGTCAGGGAGATGTCGAAGGTCTTGCGGTAGCGGATGGCCTGGGCGTCCAGCGACACCGTGGGCCGTCGCAGACCCGCCGCCGCCGCCGCCTGTTCGCTGGCGGCGTCCACGCCGTAACCAGCGGCGCGCGACAGGCTGGAGGAGGTGCTCAGACGTGCAGAAGCTTCGGCATAGGTCAGCGGCGTCTGCTGCGGCGACGCCGTTTGGGCGGACGCAGCGCCCGCGATCAGGAGTGCAACGGGCAGTCCGATCCATGCTGAAGCCATCATTGATCCTTGCAAAGCCTGGGTGACGATCCTGAAGCGGCGCCGTCGGGTCAAGCAAGTTCTCAGATTGTGAGAGGGCTGCGACGGATCCCTGGAATGCAAAACGCCCATTCAACGGGTGAATGGGCGTTCTTTTATGCATTGGAAGTCGGCCTTAACGACGGACGCGGGTTTCCAATTCGCCAAGGCGGCGCGTCAGATAGGCGGTTTCATCGGCAGAGGGATTATAGCGGCCATAGGCGGCCTCCAGTCGCGTCAGGTCGCCCAGTTGGGCCCGTACTTCGGCGGCGTCCGCACGTGTGAGGGCGCCCGAACGCTCGGCGGCGGTCACGGCGGTTTCAAGCGCGGTCAGGCGCACGCGCGGCGTCTGCGTCACCGCTGGCTGTTGCACGGCGGGGCCATCGCCGACGCGGGCGTCCAGGGCGTCCAGACGGCTGTCCAGATCGTTACGCTCGCTGGCGGTGATGGAACCCTTTGCGGCGTAGCGGGTCTCCAACTGGATCAAGGCCTGATAGTCGGTCTTCAGGCGCGTAGCCTCGGTGCGGGTGATGCGACGTGCGTTGACGGAGGCGTCCACGCGCGATTCGAATGCAGCGCGACCCTGGGCGACCGTGTTCACATCGCCATAACCTGCTGCGCCGGATTCCAGCGTTTGGGTAAGGGTGTTGTAGCGGTTGTTCAGATCAGCACGTTCCTCGTTCGAGAAACGCCCGTCGGCGGCGTAACGTGTTTCGAGATCGACCAGGGCCGTATAGTCGGCGCGCAGGCGCGTCGCGGCGGTGCTGGAGATTTGTCCGACACGCAGGCTGCTGTCGACGCGGGTGGTGAATTGGTTCTGACCATCACGTAGCGGACGACCGCCACGCAGCCAGGCCTGATCCAGCGCCGAAACGCCGAGGCGGTCGCCAAAAAGAGCGCCGACAACGGCGCCCAGGCGGTCCTGATTCGTCTGATTATTCGTCTGGGCATGTGCAGAGCCCGCGCCCACAGCCAGAGCAGTGGCGGCGACGAGGGCGAAGCGGGTGCGGGGTGTCATGGGGAGGTCCTGTTGGCCTTTGATCGAGTGACGGAGAACGGCGTGCCGCGAGGATGGTTGCCTCGCATCCAGCTTGACCGTTGGATGGCACGACGACGTTCGAGCGGAAAGCGCCGTTGTGCATAAACCCGCCCAAGTCCTCAGGTCGCACTCAACCAGACGAAGTTGGACGACGTGATTTACAAAAATGAGCAATGATCAATAAATTTATGGACAAGCCTTTTGCGAGGTGCTGCTGTTAGACCATGACCCCGAAACACGACGGTTCACCCATGCTGCAAAATGCCTTCAGGGATAAGAATACGGGCTTGGCCGTCGGTCACGCGCGGGGCGCATCGCAATGACGGGGCTGGCCTTCGTTGGATATGGCGCGGCTCTACCCGAAAGGCGCAGGCCGTCGTCAGAGTTGGACGCCGTGTTCGCGCAGCCGTCGGGATGGACGCAAGGACAGTTCGGCATCTCCAGCCGCGCGGTCGCGTCGCCTGGGGAGACGACATCGGTTCTGGGTGCGCGTGCGGCGAGTACGGCGCTTGGGATGGCGGGATGGGGCGAGGGTGAGTTCGACGTTCTGATCGGCGCTTGCGGCGTGATGGAGCAGCCGATTCCGGGAACTTCGGTCCTGATCCAGAATGAACTGGGATTGGGCAAATCCGGCATCTGGGCGTTTGATGTGAACCAGACCTGTCTGTCGTTCCTGGCTGCGCTGGACATCGTCGCCATGGGGTTTGCGACGGGGCGCTGGAAGCGCGCGCTGGTGGTGTCGAGCGACATCGCATCGGCGGGACTGGATTGGACGATCCCAGCCTCGGCGGCCATTTTCGGCGACGGCGCAGCGGCGGTCTGCATCGAGGCGCGGGCGGATGGCGTTGGCCCCGCTCTGATCAGTCGCCGGTTCGAAACCTATGGCGAGGGCAAGGATCTGGCCGTCCTGCGCTCTGGCGGCACACGGATCCGCCCCACGGATGGTTATGAGGCTCTCCTGGAGGGCGCGAGATTCCGCATGGACGCCTTCGGTGTGTTCAAGGCGGCAGCCAGGGTCTTGCCGCGCATGATAGACGGCGTGCTGGAGGAGGCGGGCCTGACGCGCGAAACCGTCGATCTGGTCATCTGTCATCAGGCCAGCCGACCGGGCGTCGAGCATGTGCGACGACTGATGGGTGGCGACCCGGAACGGATCATCGACATCTTTTCGGATCGCGGAAACCAGATCGCCGCTTCTTTGCCCAGCGGCTTGGTCGAGGCGCAGTCTCTGGGGCGGTTGAAGCCGGGAACGACGATCAGCGCGGCGGCCATGGTGCTGCGGTTCTGATGCGGCGTGCACTGGTCACGGGCGCGACAGGCGGGTTGGGGCTGGCTCTGACCGAGGGGCTGATTGCGGCGGGATATGCCGTGCGTGCGACAGGACGGTCAGCTGGCGCCGCGCAGCGGCTGAAGGCCATGGGCGCGGATGTGGTCCTATGCGATCTGCTGCAGGCTGACCTGATCCGGCTGTGCGACGGTGTTGATGTGGTCTTTCACGCGGCGGCTCTGTCCAGCCCCTGGGGGGCGGAAGCGGTGTTTCAACGCATCAATGTCGATGTGACCGAGAGGCTGCTGGCGTCGGCGCAGGTGACGGGGTGCGACGCCTTCGTCTTCGTGTCGTCACCATCGATCTATGCTGATTTCAAGGATCAGGAGGGGCTGACAGAGGACCGCCCGCCGACCCTGCGCCCGCTGAACGCCTATGCCCGCACCAAGTTGGCGGCTGAGCGGCAGGTGCTGGCGGCGGATCGACCCGGCTTCCGCACGACCTCCATCCGTCCGCGCGCCCTGATCGGGCCGGATGATGCGGTCCTGCTGCCCCGGATTCTTGAGATGGTTCGACGCGGCAGGCTGCCTGTCCTGCGCGGCGGCGTCGCGCGGATCGACCTGACGGACGTGCGCGATGCGGCCAAGGCCCTGGTGCTGGCGGACCATAATCGTGAGGCAGTGGGCGGGCGATCGATCAACATCTCGGGCTGTCAGCCGATCCGTATTCTCGATCTAGCCGAACGGCTTTGTGAGGTTTTGCAGGTGAGGCCTCGTCTCATCCCGGTTCCGATGGCGCCGATGCGGGTTCTGGCCTCGGTGTCAGAGACGGTGTGTGGCGCCTGGCCGGGCCGCCCGGAGCCGAAGATCACCCCCTATACGTTGGCGACCCTGGCCTATTCCCAGACCTTCGACCTGTCCTATGCGCGGACCGCTCTGGGCTATTCGCCCGACCATGACGCGGTGGCGACTGCGCTGGAACTGGCGCCGAGGATGGCGGCATGACGCGCTGTCAGGTCCATGTGTTGAAGGCGGGCTCGTGTCGTCACCCGGAGGCGATGGCGCGACGCGGCGCGGGCTGGTCGCCGGTCGAGTTTCCGGCTCTGGTAGGTCTGATCCTGCACCCGACGGTGGGGCCGGTATTGTTCGACACCGGCTATGACCCGGCCTTCTTCAGCGCGACCCAGTCGTTTCCAGAGCGGTTCTATCGCTGGACGACGCCGGTTAATCTGCCGGACGGACGGGCTGTCGTCGACCAGTTGGGCCGTTTCGGCTTGAAGCCGGAGGATGTGCGGGCGGTCGTCATCTCGCATTTCCACGGCGACCATATCGCTGGGCTGAACGCCTTTCCGCAAGCGACGCTGTTTTGCGCGCAGGCGGGATTGGCGGATGTGCGCCGTCATGGGCGGTTGGCGCGGGTCCGGCGCGGCATTCTGGATGGACTGTTGCCAGCCGATATCGATGCCCGCGCGCGATTTTTCGAGGATCTGCCGCGTGCGCCGTTGGGCGACGACATGGCGCCTTTCAACGATGGCGCAGACCTGTTTGGCGACGGCTCCATGCTGGCCGTGCCGCTTCCGGGCCATTGTCCGGGGCATTGGGGGCTGGTCCTGCGAGGCGAAGACGACCGACGTCATTTCCTGATCGGAGACGCCGCATGGTCGCGACGCGCTGTACGCGATGACGCTCCACCACCGCGCCTGACCACCAGCATCCTGGGCGAGACGGAAACCTATCGCCGGACCCTGCATGATCTGCACCGCCTCTGGACACGAAGCACCGACCTGGTGGTGACGCCTTCACATTGCGCCGAGGCGGCGGCGGAGATCGGCGGCGATGACGCCTGACCGCAAAGCCATCGGTCGGACCTGGACGGCGACTCAGTTCGACAGGCTGCGTCTGCGGACCCACGCCGACGTTGAGCGGCGCCAGAACGACCTGTGGCGACGGCTGCAGCCGGTGCTGGCGCGCACCCCGGCTCTAGCCGCCTATGCCGGACGTCCGCTGGGTGAGTTCCCGATTTTTGCGCCTGCGCAGGTACGCGCCGCATTTGCAGATTGGAACACGCTGGGTCTGGATGAAGCCTCGGCCATGGCGGCGGCGCAGGCGGCTGAGGAAGGGCGCGACGGCAGCCTCGCTGGCGGCGTGACAGCAGGCTTTTCGACGGGCTCCAGCGGTTCGCGTGGTCTGTTTCTAGCCAGCCCAGCCGAGCGCGCGGCCTATGTCGGTCATGCTCTTGCGCGGCTTTTGCCGCTGGATACGCCTCTGCGAACCTGGCGGATCGCGCTTTGCCTGAGGGCCGACAGCGCCCTTTATCGGGATGTCGGCGGGGCGGGACGGGTGGCGTTCGACTTCATCGGTCTGGACACGCCAGCAGATCAGCGAATGGCGCGTCTTGATGCGTTTCAACCCCATGTGTTGATCGCGCCGTCGCATGTCCTGGCGGATATCGCACGACGGACTGGGCAAGGCGCCCGGTGGCCGTTGCGGCGGCTGCTTTATGGCGCCGAACCGATGGGCGAGGGCGAACGCGACTGGATCGGCCAGAGATTGGGCTTGCGGCCTGATCCCATCTATCAGGCGACCGAGGGCTTTCTGGGTGCAGCCTGCCGGTTCGGGACGCTGCATCTGAACGAGGACGTGCTGATCATCGAGCGCGATCCCATTGCGGGCGCCAACCGTTTTCGTCCTATCGTCACCGATCTGAGGCGGGTCAGTCAGCCGGTCGTGCGTTTGCGACTGGATGATCTGTTGGAGCCTGCTGGCCCGTGCCGATGCGGTTCGCCGCTTATGGCGGTTCGGGGTGTGGAAGGCCGTTATGAAGACCTGTGGCGTTGGTGCGACCACGTAATCCCGCCGCGTGATGCGGAGGATGCTCTGGCTCACGCCTTGGGTTCGCAGCAGAATTGGCGGGTCACCGGCGGTGCAACCCGTGTGGTGATCGAGGTCGATCCTGCCGTGGCGTCCGTCGCCGTAAAGACGTTGGACGAGTTACTGTCGAAGGTTGAGAAAGGTCCGACAATCGTTGTCGCTCCGCCGCCGATTTGGGGTCAGCCGAAGCGTCGGCGCATCCGGTGGTCTGATGCGTAACAGGGTGCTGATCACAGGCGCGCGGGCGCCGGCTGCGCTTGATCTGGCGCGCAGTTTCGCCGCGGTGGGCTGGGAAGTTCATCTGGCGGACAGTTGCGCCTGTCTGATGGCGCGATGGTCTGGTGTGGCAGAGGCTGTGCATCGGTACGCCTCGCCGAAACTACAATCAGAGATTTTCAGGTCTGATCTTCAATCTCTGATGCAAAGATTTGAATTCGATCTGATTGTTTCTGTTTGTGAGGAGGTCTTTTATCTGGCCGAGGCTGCGGCTTCGCTGGGTTTAGACGACCGCCTCTTTGCGCCGTCGCCGCAGAATTTGAATGACCTCCATTCCAAAAGTCGCTTCGTTCAGGTGTGCGAGCGGTTAGGAGTTTCGGCCCCGAAAACGCGTCGAATCAGCGGGCGGTCGGAACTGGATCAGTTTGCGCCGGAGGCGGAAAGGCTGGTGTTCAAGCCGGAGTATTCCCGCTTTGGAGCCGAGGCTCTGATCAGCCCATCCGCGTCTCAATTGACCCAAATCTCACCTGCCGAAGACCGGGGCTGGGTGGCGCAGGATCGGGTCGTGGGTGAGGAGGTCTGTTTTCATGCTGTTGCAGTGAACGGCGTCCTGACGGCCTTTGCCGCCTATGGTTCGCCATGGCGCAGGCCGGGCGGCGTCGGTTACGCCTTTGAACCGCTGGATGAGGTGGCTGCGGTCCCCTTGCTTGAGGCGGCACATCAGTTGGTGGGATTTGTCAGGGACGGTCAGTTCGCCTGTGACGCCATCATCGACTCTGATGGCCGTCCCTGGCTGATCGAATGCAATCCGCGCGGCACCAGCGGTCTGCACCTGTTCGGAGGGCGTAGTGAACTGGCCTTGGCGATGACCGGGCAGGCGGACCGTCTGGTCAGGGGGCGTGAACGCGGCCATTTGGGGTTGGCGATGTGGCTGTATGGCCTGCCAGAGGCGATCAAACAGAGGCGCATGGCGTCCTGGTCGCTTGAACGGCGCGAGGGGCATGACGTGATCGCCAGAGGCGGCGGCGCGGCGCCTGTGCTGGGTGCTTTGATCGACAGCGTCGTCTTTTCTATGCGCGCGGCGCGGGTCAGATGCAGTCTGGAGCAGGCCATGACCCGCGACATCGAATGGAACGGCCCCGGAGCGGCGCAATGACGCCATTGCCCGATAGCATCGCGTGCAGTTGGCAGTTGGCCGCCCTGTCGGCTGAGGTTCGCGCCAAGCCATTGGCGCGCAAGGTGGCGGACACCCCAGTCGTGCTGTTTCGCGGCGCGGATGGTCGGATCGCCGCCCTGCTGGATCGCTGTCCGCATCGGAACTTTCCGCTGTCCGACGGGCGGATGAAGGGCGGCGCCGTGATCTGTCCCTATCATGGCTGGCGGTTCGGGCCGGACGGCGACTGCCTGGAGGTTCCGGGTTGTGAACTGGCCGCAGGCGATGGCGTGCGGCTGGCGGCCAGCCCCGTCGCCGTGATCGAGCGCAACGGCGGCGTCTTCGTACGGTTGAAGGGGGGGCAGACGGACCTGCCTGATCTCGGCGTCTGGGGCGACGACGACCATGACCATTTCTGGTGGGCGCAGGGCGTGTGGCGGGGCAGAGCGCTGGACGCGATCGAAAACGTGCTGGACGCCTTCCACACTAACTACATTCACGACGGCATCATCCGCCGTAGCAATCGGCGGATGCCGGTTCACCTCAGCACCAATGTGTTTGAGACCAGCATCGAGCAGGTGATCGAACAGCCTGTTCCCGATCTGGGGTGGATGTC